>BNJV01001767.1_pt1 | contig 167003 bp, 207 predicted proteins | sample 8540591 | NCBI WGS metagenome assembly BNJV01 (sample SAMD00202457, study PRJDB9452) | human saliva metagenome | host: Homo sapiens
TTTCGTATAATATCTTCATAACCTTATATATCTTTCTTTATCTCTCTACTATTTGCTCATATATTTCGGGACATTCCGATACTACTTTATCAATTTATTCCTATAATATTACTAATAGTTATTACTCAGCACCATTGTACTCAAGAACCGGATTTCTATTATAAGATGTTACATCAGTCCCCAACAACTCATATAATTCTTGTACTGTCATCTTCTTGTCTTTTACAGCAAGTAACTCTTCGTTAGTCACACCGATGAACTCTACAAATTCTAATTTGCCATTAGGAGTATCAAGAGTTTGCAATTTAGCATCAGGAATAGTAATAAAGCCAACAATATTGGAACTATTATTTGAGTCTATGCCCTCTGTTTGCCCACTGTAAAGATATTCATAAGGTTTAAAAATTTCTCCAGCAGTAAAAGTAAATTTTGCAATTTGTTGTAATACACCACAAACACTTCTGATCTCATCATCGTTGGCACTTGCTTTATCTAAGCGATAAGTAAACTCCATGCCGTAACCACTGATTGTAGGATCTTCGCTATCCTTTTCATACAACTCGGACAAACCATATGTTACAAAGTGCCAATTATCTCCATCATCATACACGCTGATACCATCAAGAGGGCTATCACCACCAAGCCGCCAGCTAATCAATGTTCCAAAATGCATAGGATCTGTTTGACCAGGATATACACGTTCACATTCTGCAGTAATCGCATCCCACCCAATTGTACAAGGATCCAGTTCATCATCCGATAAATCAGAATTTAGCTCGCCAGACTTTGTAGCATCTACTCTCGTATGAGAATCAAGAGATTCTTTATTAGAAGAAAAAAGATTTTTTAACCAGGAAAACATACTTATAATACCTCCCACTCTATACAATAGACACACAATGTATTAATTTACTCATTTAAGTATATAATGTTTAAACAACAAAGGCTACACATTGATTAGTAATGTCCCCATTTAATTTATAAACTATATCATTAAATCGGCACCTTGATCTTGTGTAGCCTTTGTCTCTATTTACTTTTTCGTATATTTAGGTGCATTGCGATATTGCATCGGCAAGGCATTCTCTTTTACCTTAAATCCATGCTTCTCGTAAAATGGTGCATTCTTGCTATCACCAATCATAACATTAATGTACAAGTAAGACTTATAAGCCTCTTTCACCATTTCTAGTAAATGACCTGCAATACCACGGCCATGATAATCAGGATGAACTAGCACATAGTTTATGAAGCATACCAGCTCGCTATCATCCATGACACGAATAAGACCGACTAAACGGTCTCCATCCCACGCACTCATCACACGAGAGGAATTCATGAGCGCCTTGTGCAATCGGTCTGGATATTTGCCTACCACCCAACGAACAGACAGAAATAAATCTGCTGCTTGTTGAGGGGTAAAATTTCGTTCTTCGGTATACGTAATCGCCATAAGAGCTCCTTTATGTAATTCAAAATCACCACGGATTTAATAACGTAGTAGATTTATTAAAAGTTAACGTACATAGTGTAGGATTCGTCTTATCTAGATAAGCAATAAACACAATTTTTAGAAAATATCTTTTTCTTTCATATACATTGCTTTTTTGAAATCATCTTTCATGTATTTACTAAATAACTCAGGAAGAGTAAATCGTGCACTAAGATTTCTAATCTCATTACCATTATTATCTATTGGTACTATAACCCATTCAACACTATTTTTCTCGATTGAAATGTATTGAAATGTTTGGGTGTGGATTACTTTTTAGTAACTCATTAAAAGATGCGTCTGCAAATAAGGGAATCATATTCACACTATTTATTGTAGCTAAGAATATATATTTACCCTTAATCTTTTTCCCTTAAAGATAGTATTGATTCTACTAATAATCTATTACCAATACATTCAAGAGCTTGTTCATAATTCCATTTATCAATTTCTTCTGTGTGAATTAAATAGGAAAAGCTTCTTTTGAATGTTTTTAAACAAGTTCTTTTTCTATATCGTTAGTATCGAACATTAATATATCAACAATATTCTCAATAGAGTCTGTAATATATTTATATTCACGACCTGATAAATCTATTAAATGTATCTTATGTGCAATAGCATAACGTTGTGCATCATTAGAAAAATCCAGACGTTGAAAAATATCGCATAATGATAGTTATACCTAACAAGAAATAACTCGGACAATGTCATATTTACAGTTGAATAATTAGTATTAATATCATCAAGAATTCCTACTCCCATTCTGACTTTCTCAATGCCAACTGGTCTATCTGATGAATAAAACTTAGCTTCTACAAACAACCTTAATGGATAAATAAAAGGAGGAGTGACTCTAAATGTTCCTAGCGTATCAAACTGGTGATAACCACCACGTCCTTTAACTTTTTAATCCATTACGGCCACAACTTTTAAATTCATCAGTATTACCAATATTCTCATCTGTAATTACTTCATATCCATTTTACTTCAATTAACTTTTGATAACACTACCTCTAAAAAGGTATCCTTTTTGCCTGTTGTTTATTCATGCTAAAGCGCTCCTAAATTATAAGTGCAAAAATATTTTGCTACAATCTCTTACTCATATAGATAACATCATCCATAGGGTTATAATAATACGGCTCACATTCAACAAAGCCATGCTTCTTATACAGATGGATCCGGCAATTTATACTTATATTTTTTATAACTCTTATCCTTAATCACACTCTATAAATCATTTATAAATGTCAAAATATCTGATTTTTCTTTTTCCAGCATATAATCAGTAATATCAATTGCTGGTTGGAAGATACTCATATTGCCTTCAAAATGATTAAATTCATTCAGCAGGGTTTTTCTTCGTTGTAAGAAAAACCCTATTTTTTTATATCATCTTTATTTGAGCTATTTTTCAGGAAAAAGCTTTTGAGATTATTTGTCCAAGTTGTTTAGCTCCTCCCCTGCCTTCAGTATCTATATTATATTTTTTCTACCAATTTTTCTCTATTAATAATCTTAAAAATAAGTAAGTAAAAAGAATGTATTAATGTCCGATTTAATAGAGGATATCTCTCCTTATTAACAATTTCCTGTTCATCAAAGCTTTTTCGTCAAAATATCATTAACACTCACTAGATAACTATTTGGAATTATATCATCCTTATTTCTAAATAAGTCAATATAACACTTTGCTATATCAACTGTATCTGTTTTTATATCCATGCATCAATTGAGTTAGTTTCTCTTTGATAGTCTTATTATTAATAATAGTTGAGTATCCACGCATAAAGGGAATTAACGAAAGTAAAAATAATTCTGTATTTCGTATATGATCAAAAATTTTTTTCTCTAAATGTATTTAACAACTCATCAAGGTTAATAAGCATATCACGTTCATCAGAATTCAATGATATGAATCCATTCTCTTCGCCTTGTGTATTATTAAACAAATATAATCTAAAAGCATTTTTAAATTGTCCATCTAGAAGCCTTAATAAGTCTATATTATGAGTTAAAATAATTCTCTTCTTTTTTATGTAGCATTTTAACTATTGCATAAGCTATTTTTATTTTTATAAATGGAATCAAAACTAGAAATAGGATCATCTAGTATTATAATTGGTTTGTCAGAGTTTTTCGCTTTCAAAAATTCAAATGTTAATGACAGGAAATTTTTGCTCTCCTGAACTTAATGGCAATTCTTCTCTGTTAATACCAAGAAAAATCTTTATTTTCTAAAACAATTTTTATATTTTTTTCTATCATCCCTAATAATCTGCAGTTTCTTGCTCATATTATTACTAATAATCTGCTCAATATATAAAAATCTTCCTCCGTAATATCAGGCTTCTGATTTATCATTTTTTTGATATTCTTCATTTTTATTTTTTTATATCAGAAGCTTTATAAAGTTGTACCAATTCCTTAATTGCCTTGTTCGCAAATATATTCTTATATTCTTTAATAGACTTTTTGAGTAACAAAACATCACTCAAATTTCCTGTTTCAATTGCTCTAGCATAATATCCTTTTATTCTAAACGGATCTTTTTCACTTACATTAGCAATTATCTTTTCAACAATTTTTTTAGTCTTTGCATCTAATGTCTTTATAATATCTTCCTTATTTTTTTGGATTTTTTTACTTAATAAATTTTCAGAATTAATTCCATCTGAATCACAAACTATGCACTGGTCTTTGTATCTGAAACGTGAAAGTATCTTTATTGCTTCTGTATTCTCTTCTATCTCCTTAATGTGGGAATTATTAGATAACTTATCTGTATCTATGGTTTCAATTTCAATAATAAGAGGATTCTTTTCAGATAAATCAGAAATAATGTAATCTAACTTATCCTGTTCATAGTCAGGAGTAATTATTTGAGAATTCTTTTCAAATTCTGAAATATAAGTATCCACACCAATTTTTAGATCCTTTGCTTCTGTTATTCATTAAATCTTTAATAATATTTTTGAATATTTACCCATTCAGAAAAAGCAATCTATAGATTTACTACCACTTGAAGATACACTATAATTGCCTTTTTAAAAATAGAAATACTTTCAGTGCAAAGTCTATTATATTCATTTTCTATATATTCCTGTAGTTCAAATTCTTTTTTATGTCATCTCCTAATAAAAAGTCTTTAGTTTCCCCTTGTATGATATTTCTGTTATTTTGATCATTAATCACAAAAATTGAGAACCATCTGTATACTCATTTTTCACCGTAAGTATACTTTTACTTTTTGTTCCATCCTCAGATGATAAAACCTTCACCAAACTTGTTTTACCAGTTCCGTTAGGACCATAAAGTACCACAATTTGTTCTTTAGAAAAATCTATTTCATTATTTTTTTAACAAAATTTTTGATAATCCACCCCAAAGATATCCTTGTTTTTAATTTCCTCAAAAATAATTTTCTCCATTTTATTCTCCCCTTAATATATATTAAAACAAACTATCTTATGTAAATGACAATATAACAATAGAAATTAACGGCTCTAGTAACTACTCATACATCCTGTAAAAATCTCCCCCTTATCAGAATTAATCGTTAAATTATATAACCTTTCTATTAATATATTCTACAAATAAATACAATTCTCCTCTATTATCAATTCTAATAATTAATAAATACTTACAATCCCTCATACTTTTATATTTTAAATCTTTACGCTACTACAATCTACTTACAAAAAGCCAACAAAGTTAGCACTTTGTTGGCTTAAAAATTTCATATCAATCTTACTTCCCTATATTATCGGCAACCAGGGATAACGGTTTCTCCGTTGGCATTGGATAGGAATAAACCTTATGTACTTCTTCCATATCATAATTATCCGTCCATAGCTCGCATTGTGTTATTACAGTCTGAACCGCATCATCCATACCTTCTGGAGGGTATTTGTGCTTTTTCAAAAGTTTTTTAATGATCATACTCATTTTGGCTCTTGCTGATTCACGTTTTTGCCAGTCATATCGGTTTTAGTATATACCGTTTACATAACAAAGACTACACATTCAATGAGTGATGTGTAGCCTTATATTAATAATCTCACAAATTGCGTTCCATATAGCTTATATAGCAATTATTCTTTCGTATAGTTAGGTACATTCCGATACTGCATCGGCAAGGCATTCTCTTTTACCTTAAATCCATGCTTCTCGTAAAATGCTGCATTCTTGCTATCACCAATCATAACATTAATGTACAAGTAAGACGTATAAGCCGCTTTCACCATTTCTAGCAAATGACCAGCAATACCTCGGCCCCGATAATCAGGATGAACCAGCACATAATTGATGAAACATACAAGTTCACTATCGTCCATGATGCGAATAAGACCTATTAAACGATCTCCATCCCAAGCAGAAATCACGCACGAGGAGTTCATCAAAGCCTTGTATAATCGGTCCGGATATTTTCCCACCACCCAGCGAACAGACAGGAATAAATCTGCTACCTGTTGAGGGGTAAAGTTTTTCTCTTCGGTATAGGTAATCGCCATAAAAGCTCCTCCACCAACTCCCGAGATATATGCTATCAAATAAATGGTATATACCATTTTTAATAAACTATAAGATTAAATAAGCTCTATTAAACTAAATAGTTTCTATCAATAGGTTTCTATCAATAGTCTCTATCAATAGTCTCTATCAATCGAGTGCCTTGCTCATATAGATAACATCATCCATAGGGTTATGATAATACGGCTCACATTCAACAAAGCCATGCTTCTTATACAAATGGATTGCTGCTTGCAAAGGTTCAATTGTATCTAGTACCATTTCTTTATATCCAGATGTCTTAGCATGGTCCATAATACTTTCAACCAGACGATCACCGAGAGCATGACCGCGCCCTGCAGGACACACATAGAGTCGTTTCATTTCACAACGGGTATCGCTATGCTGACAATACGCCACCATACCAAGAACAACATCATTGTCATCTACCGCCACCAATAATTCACCATTTGGCGCCGTATATTTCTCTGCTATATCTGCTAATTCCTTATCTAAATCCTGAAAGGACAAATCGCGACCAAGCCATTGCGTATACTCTGTAATTAGCCCTTTCACTTGATCTAAATACGATTTTCCATCAATAATTTTTAATCATATAGACTCCAATAATAGCGATTACTTTAACTTTCGCATCTCATGAATAAACGCCTCTGCCTCTTGCAGGTTCTTAGGGAACTCAAAATACATGTATCTTTCATTACCATAAATGGGATTCCTAAAATCATAGCCACTCAACAACAAATACTCGATAATCTTCCATTCTTTATCATTAGATATTTTAGGAGCTTTGAACTTCTCGTTCACAAAGTACATTTTGCCGTTACATATGGGACAGGTTTTATTGGTGTTAAATAACTCATAATTCGTACCCTCTGATAAGGAGATACGGCAGGTAGTACATACATTTTTATAGCCCATAGTTATTTACTCCCATACGGTTTATGTTGAAAGATTTCTTTTACAATCCCTTCACCAACAATATTTCCACCTTCCATGATAAAGAACTCAGTACCTGCTTGTAGAGCAAAATAATCTACAGTTTCATAAAGTGGTAGCGCATTAGCTCGTATCGGCTGATCAAAGGTAACATCTTCACCATCAATAAAGTTTACACCTAACAACTGTTCAGAACCCTTTATAACAAGATGAGGACAATATTTTCCATTATTCAGATTCGGTGAAGTTCTCCTCTTCTTGCTGAAGAAAGTAACTGTGCAGCAAATAGTAAAATCTAAATCGCTCATATTAGGCCTCATTCAATTACTTATAATCAACTTTAAAGTATATGTTCATTATGCAGTGTGCAGGGATTCCCTTCGGTCCATAACCACCCCTGGAATACAGCGTGTCCCCAATTATAGGTCTCCGTAATGACCTCAAATTCGCTTTCACTATACTCCTGTTGATACTGAGGTAATTCAATTCTTTTTACCTGTGAAAGTATCTAGAATTGTATTATTAAATACGAGAATTTCAAAAAAATCTATAACTTAAAATCAGTATACCAATTTCTGTAAAAAAATACAAAAAGCCTCCCATGTAAAAGAAAGGAGGCTTATTTAGCATAGTAATAACTAAAGTTATTTGTTATTCTTATTCCCACTCTTCTTTTTTATACTGTTCACTATGTTCAAAAATACAGGATTTTTAGTCCATCGTATACTGGGAAATTCCTTTCATTTTTAGTTTGTTTTTAGATTATTTTACCCTTCCCAGTCCCAGTTCCAATTTTTTTCGAATTATGAAAAGTTGAACCAACATAAACATAAGTAATATCTAATTCCTAAAATATTAGATCACTATTGAGTAACTCATTTAACCTCTCTTCAATTTGACTTTTTTATCATCACCATTATCTTATACTTATTTGCAATATTATTTTGCTTTTTCTATATATGGTTCTCCATAAATATTATATGAAATTGGTATCATCTCATTTTTCTATCATGGTCGGTGTTAGCTTTGTAAATTCATTTTTACCTTTTAGCCCCTTTCTCCCCTTATTTCTAAGAATAGGCTCTAATATTTTTTTACATATTCCCAATTTATATTGTTTACTTTTTGAAATAAAAGATAACACGATCTGCATTTGCAGAAAATTTTCCATCAAAATTGTTAAAAACACCTGCTATACCATTTATTGATAATGTCAAATATTCTCCATCATAATCATAGTCATTTCTATAAGCTAAAGGATTATTATTGTCTGCTGAATATACTGGATACTCTCCCTTATTATTTTTTTACAATAAGTTTTTTTGTATAAATTGACTTACCTCTTTGTATCTCAAATAAGTCCCTAAGCCTTATATATATATATAGGGGTTTCGCCATTGAATTGAACATCTGATAAAGTAAATAGAAGTCCTTTTTCTAAGATAGAGTTTTTCATTTCTCCAATAGCTTTGTATTTTTCTTACTATTTCTCTTTGCTTTTCTAAGTCAAATGTTTCATCATTTATTATTGGAATTTTTTTATCTCAATGTCTTCAATCATATTTATATAAAGCTTTGTATATTCATTCTTTTCGCTTTCTCCTAAACGTCCTTTCCTATTGTTTCTAAATATTGGCTCTATAACAAACTTCAAATACTCAGGAATTAAATAATTTTTGTATTCATCTTTTTATTATTAAAGGACGAACTTTTTCACTTAAACTAAATTTCCCCTCTCTATAAAAAAACATAACCTGCGAATCCATCAATATTGTAAGTCAAACAGTCATTAAAATACTTGACATTCGTCTCTTGAATTTTTACCATTCTTTTTTTCTTTTATTACTGCATTATCTTCTACGTACCCATAAGATGGTATTTCATTATCTTTACTTGCTCCATAAACTGGAATATCTCCACTATTATTTTTAATAAAAGTTTTTTTGTAAAATTTGATCCATTAGAACCTATTGATAAATCGAATATATCTTTTATTTTTCATAGATTTGCTTTTTTTGATAATTCAGTAGCCATAAAAATCAACTTGTACATCTTTAAAATAGTCGAACTTTTCTTTAAGTTCTTTTTTTCTTTTCTTCAACTATTTCATATTTTTTTACTATTTCTTTTTTTGTTTTTCTATATCATAGTTACCATTTTTATTTATTGGTATGTTAATAGTTGTGCTTAGTATTTGCTTGTTGGTTAAACTTTGTTGTTTATTCCCAGTATCTGACCCTTTTGCTTTATTTTTTTAATCTAGCTAATAAGACAATCCTCAAATATTCATTTATAATAAATTTAGTCTTGGATTTATTTTTTTAGATACCAACACTCCGTTATTTTTTGTGCCAAAGAAAATTTACCTTGTATAATGCTAGTTTCTCCTACTTGACCAACTGTAATTATTCTAATAAACTCTCCATCAAAATCATAAAATTTAATATGCCCCATTAATCCATCATTTGTTTTAGAACCTGAATATACTGGATAATCTCCTTTATTTTTGATTAATTATTTTTATTGATTCTATTTGTTCCCTTTACAAAGTCATATAGATTACCTATTTTTTTCTTCTTTTTATACCTTACTTCAACCATTCCAATTCCTCCTTGAATTCATTCATTAGAGAAATCATGTCATCAAGTAACATCTGAAATTCATCTACAGTAACAACCTTCTTAGCTTTTTAGCCCTATATCTATTTTTTTCTTCTTCCGACCAAAAAAATTTTCTATTATCCAAGATTTATCCTTGTCAAATTCTTTAATATCAATTAATTTTAATTTCGGGTCTGATTCTATATGAGTTTTTATCAAATCTCTTAAATTGTTCTTATCTTCTTTTCTATAAAAGTTATATTTTTGCAACAGCTTCTTTCAAATCATTATCTTCTATATCAAACCTATAAACATCAAGGCTTTCTCCAATACTCGTTGCAATATAAGTAAACACTGGATAATCTTGCGTTTTATTATCTTCTTTTTTCTCTTTCTGTTGCTTTTCTTACTGTCAAAATATAAGTCTTTTTTTAGGTGTATTAAAAAAATGCACCTACCGGAAGTAAATTATGCTTTCAACAAAAAATTTTTTTAATATATATTCTTTTAACTTACTATTAGCATAGTTTGAGAATATTCCATCAGGTAATACTACATTTGCAGTTCCACCTGGTTTTTAGCGACTTTAATATCCATTCTAGAAATAAACTTTCAACCCCTGCACCATTCAAGACATAGTATCCAGTTGCTTTTGCTGCTTCCATCATTACCTTGCTTTTGGTAATATGGTGGATTAGTAAGTATTAAATCGTATTTATTTTCTTCTAAATCTCCTAATGTTCCTAGCATTGTTTTGATAAAGATAGTAAGACTTGTTTAGTAAGCTCTGTGATATTGTTTTTACATCTTGCAAAGAATTATTTCTCTTGAAAAAGTTCAGAAAAAAATAGATAAGCATGTTAGCTTTTAGCTAATATTATTGTCAAATCGTCTCTATCGGACATCATTTTGTCAAACCCTATAATATCAATATTCTTTTCTAATTTTTTTCCGTTTTTGTAATTAAAATATTCAGGGATTTTATCTTCAATTGCCTCTAAGAGGAATTTCCCAACACCACAAGCCGGGTCACATATTGACATTCCCTCATATATATCAACCATCTCAATCATTTCATTTTACTATTTTTTTAGTGGTGTGAAAAAAATTGCCCCTATATTTGATTTTTCATCACTATGTTTCATAAATGTTTCAAAAAGTTTTGATTTAAAAGTCTGTACTTATGTTAATGAATTTTTCCATTTTTCTTTTTCATAATTTTTCAAATTCTAAAAACTACTTCTCTAAATATCTTATCCGTATTATCAAGACTTATATATTGGTTATATTCATCTTTTTTTGACATGAAAGACTTGCCCATTTATAATGCTTGTTCCATCTTCTCCTCTGGGAATAATGTTTTCATTGTTTCTCTCGGACCATCTAAATACTTACCTAAGACTTTAGCTTCATTAATGCTAGGGTCTATTTTTTGTAATCTTCCTTGTACATATTTGCAATAAAGGAAAATGAACTATCTCCTCTTAACACCCCAATATCTGATAAGTACTTAAACAAAAAAATAATTCTACAAATGTATATAATGACATCTTTGCTGAAGCAAAAAGTCAAATTCACCAATTTTTCTATTTATCTTTACTGCTAAATCAGTCGGATCTAGGAATTCTTTTTTTAGTATTTGATCAGACTTATCATTAATAGATAGCAGTATGTCATTTTATTAGCTTAGCAACTTGTTTTCCATTTTTCTTTGGGTTTAATTTCAAAATTAATTCGATTACCGTTTTTCATCAACTATTGGATTCCCCGTTTTAGGATTAATCCATATATATGAACTTCCATCGCTAACAACATATATCTTTGCATTTATTGCCTTTGCGACAAAAAAAGCTCTTGCTTTATAGCATCATTAATATCTTTTTCGCTTTTTTAATTTACTTGGTCTTTTCTGCTCAACATATATGATTATATTTTTTTCACTATCAATTATTAATACATCTGGTTTTTTTATTCCAACTTGCTTGTTAACTGAATATTCTTTTTATAATTGACGACTTCATTAAATTATTAATTGTTGTAGCACCTAAAGCTTATACACTCATATTTATCTAAAATAGTTGTGTTATTACTATATATTTCGTTTTGTATCATCTGTTCAGATTTACTCATTTTTATTTATTCTCCTTAAATATTTTTAATTGTATTTTTTTGATATTGCAATCTTAGATCAAGTAAACTTCTATAAGATCTATCATTACTTTTCTTTCAGTCAATATCTGATCCGCCCATATAAACAAGATTCTCTTCTGCAAAACTTTCTAATAATTTGTTGAGTTGACCAGTTTGAGCTCTTGTTAATTTATATTTATTTTTTTCTTATCGCATTAAATACTTCATTATTCTCAATCATAAATTCACATATATCAGGTGGTGGTGTTCCTCTAATTTGTGAATATAAATAATCCATTCTTCCTCTTTCTTTATCATTGGGGTTTAATCGTAGAATTATGCTTTTTATAAACTTCAGGACTTGGAGCATTTATCCCATCTTCAATATATTTAAGGTTTGAATTTGGTAAATCTATAGCTTTTTGCAAGTCCACGTTGACTGTCGCCTTTTTGCTTCTCTATTAGATTTAATTAACTTTCCAAGTTCAAACTTTAGCTGCTTTTTATCTTTAATAACACTTTTTCAAAATGCTCCTCCTTTCTCTTCTGTTCTATGTTATGTAACACAGAAGATTATATCATGAATCAACTTATTTTTTTCATATTTCTACTCTCCTTATATTTATTTTTCTGGGGTATTAGGGTTCTACCTAACAAGTTAAATTTTTATTCAAATATTGAGTAGCGAAACAATCAAATTCTTCGTAAGTATACGGACACTTTCTGTACTTGCTACATAAGTTAATAACATTTAAAAAGCTTCATTGTTAAATTTCTCATTTTTGTACCATAAACTTATTACTGCTAATAGTTGTGCAAGAAAAAAAGCTTTTAGTAAATGCTAAAAAGCACGCTACCCACTACCTCACTACCTCAACCTAAATTGGTGGCAAAAGTAGCAAGTAGCGACAATTCTAAAACTTATTGATTTCTAAAATGGTAATTCAATATCATCTGTAACTTCTATAAAAATCAGGCATATCATCTTTGACTACGAAAAAGAAATGAAATTCCGTCCCCTTGCAGGAAATGGCGAGCCAACTGCACTACTATCTCATAATTCGCATTTTGACGATTTTTTTAATTGAATAGGACGAAATGAGAAAGAAAAAAACTATAACGGGGAAATTACAGATGAGGAATTTGAAGATTGATAATTGCCTTTTCCTAAAAAAATCAAGATTTCTGAAGAAAAAAATAGATAAAACAATCAGCCCATGCATAGCATGGGCTGATTATAATATATGAGCATGAAAAAAATTTTTATTCAACAAATAAAAATATTAAGTGACAGGTTGGAAATTTATGGTAGGCAAAATAATAATAGAACAAAAAGATAAAAATAATTACAATAAATTCCATTGCTCAATATATAGAGCAAGAAGGTGTTTGGGTTTTTACGGCAGAAAAAGATAAAGACAATTGGGAATGCCTAAATATAGGAAAATGTAAAGATGTTGGTAAAGAAATATTATATGATTTAGGTTACCTACATTATCTTTCCTTTATAAATGATGGTACAAAGCCATACATTAATCAGTTAAAAAAATACATGTAATTTCAAGTACAAAAGGGCAAATACAAGAATACTTGTACTCATATATTGCAAAAGAATATTTTAAATTGAAATTCATTTATATTCACCATGAGTCGGATTTAAAAAGTAAAAAAATTATGTTGAAAAACAGGGGCTATATTTTTTGGAGAAATGGTCGCCCATATGAGTCGACAACTTAAAAATTGATTTATAGATAACATAGCAGCAAATTCATAATTTATTTGAACAAGATTTTGCCTGAAACACCCATTTCCAAATAGACACAAAAAGACCGAAGCACTCAAGCTACGGTCTAATTTTTGTATTTTCTTGTAAAAGCCACTGGGAACTATTATTAGATTTATTCTTTTTGAAATCTTTACCCAATTTTGTCCCAGTAGCTTATTTTAATAGGCTATAAACCTTGAAAATAAGCCATTTCTGAAGAAATATACTCTACTCCCACTCAATTGTAGCAGGTGGTTTAGATGTAATATCGTACACGATACGGTTAATGTGTTGTACTTCGTTTACGATGCGACGGGAGATTGTGTCCAATACGTCGTAAGGGATGCGTGCCCAGTCAGCAGTCATGAAGTCTGTTGTTGTTACGCCACGCAATGCTAATGTGTAGTCGTATGTACGGGAAGTCGCCCATAACGCCCACGGTACGTGTAGATGTTAATACTGCAAAGTATTGGTTGATGCTACGATCAAGGCCAGCTTTTGCAATTTCGTCACGGAAGATGTAATCCGCATCACGCAAGATGTCGAGTTTGTCTTTAGTGATTTCGCCCATTACGCGAATAGCAAGACCAGGACCTGGGAATGGTTGACGCCATACGAGGTAATCAGCCAAGCCTAATTCGGAACCAAGTTCACGAACTTCGTCTTTAAATAGATTGCGCAATGGTTCGATAAGGCCTTTGAAGTCTACCACTGCAGGCAAACCGCCTACGTTGTGATGAGATTTAATAACTTCCGCTTCACCAGTACCAGACTCGATAACATCAGGGTAGATTGTGCCTTGCGCTAAGAAGTCAACGGAACCGATTTTACGGCCTTCGTCTTCGAATACGCGGATGAATTCTTCACCGATAGCTTTACGTTTAGCTTCTGGATCTTCAAGTCCAGCCAATTTATCTAAGAAACGTTTTTTTCTGCATCGACGCGGATGAAATGCATGCCGGAATCTTTGAAAGCCGCTTCTACTTCGTCACCTTCGTTTTTACGCATTAAACCATGGTCAACAAAGATACAAGTCAATTGATCACCTACAGCTTTAGAGATAAGAGCTGCCGCAACAGAGCTATCTACACCGCCGGACAAAGCCAATAATACTTTGCCATCACCAACGGTTTTGCGGATATCTTCAATAGCAGATTTCGCATAGTTTGCCATTGTCCAAGTGCCTGTGAAACCACATACTTCATACAAGAAGTTGTGAAGCATTTCTTTACCATGTTCAGTGTGCAATACTTCTGCATGATATTGCATAGCGTATAGTTTACGTTCTTTATTTTGCATGGATGCAACAGGGCAATCCTTCGTATGTGCTACGATTTCAAAGCCTTCAGGAACCTTTGCTACATAGTCAACATGGGACATCCACACAACTTGGTCTTCTTCCAAGCCTTTGAACAATGGAGATGTAGTGTCCACTTTCGTAGGTGTTTTACCGAATTCACGGTTATCCGCAGATTTAACTTCGCCGCCCAATGTATGCGCCATAAATTGCATGCCATAGCACATGCCAAGAATAGGAATACCAAGTTCAAAAATCTCTTTCTCAATTTTTGGAGAGTTTTCTTCATACACGCTGTTAGGACCACCTGTGAAGATGATACCTTGCGGTTTTAATTCCTTAATTTTATCCAGCGCTTTGTTGTATGGATATACTTCGCAGTATACATGATTTTCACGAACACGGCGCGCGATCAATTGGTTATATTGACCACCAAAGTCAACAACAATTACAAATTCCTTGTTTTCCATGCCTTCCTCCATATGCATCTATTTGTGAAAGTATATTCACTATTTATTATGCCCGTACATATCTGTACTGGGGGCGCGTTTTTCCGAGCCAAACGCTAATTTTTCATTACATTTTATTATACCATAGGAAGTATAACGACTCCATATATTCCGTATGTAGATTATAAATAAATCTTTAATGTTCGGGTTTCTAGTTATCACTCTTTTGGAGACTTCCGTATATAAGTCAATTTACTGACAATATTGAAAGATTTCTAGCTATCACTTTTTAGGGACCTCTCTTTTATACATTTTTACGGCCCCCACAGGACAGATGGAATAGCAGTCACCACAACTGATACAGCCTTTCCCAATGATAAATCGAGTCTTACCTTCGGTGATGCATTGAACAGGACAATCCTCTGCACAAGCACCGCACTTAACGCAAGTGTCATCAATATTAAACTTTAGATTTCCCATATACATCACCTCCTATGCATTCTTTATCTGTGCCTAACTTAACATTATCTACTTTTAATCTGTGCCTAACTTAACATTATCTACTTTTTAAGTAGTAGAATTCATATTTTAAATATATAAGATCACAAACATCACTCTAGCTCAAGAATATATTCAAAATATTTCAATACAAGAACAACTATTATAATTGTTTTTTTCTTATTTAATTCACTATTATACGCAATAGCAGAATAGATTGCCTTTGCCACACCTTGGTGGTTATTGTCTGTCGTTTCGTATCGTGCCGCTTCTTTAATGTTCGGCTTGCTATTGCCCATGGCTACACCAGCACCCGCAAAGCGTAGCATAGATGAGATCGTTTTCGCTATCCCCTAATGTCATTACCTCATCAGGACTTAAGCCCCAATGTTTTGCCAAGGCTTCTACTGCTGTGCCCTTTGTTGTGTGGGGCAAAACAAATTCTAAAATTACCTTCACTAGAGGTAACACATCATAGAAGCGTTCACGGCCTGTACCGTCGTGGGATAGGCCTTGGTATTCATCGCGTAAGTCTTGCAAGATACGTTGACGCATCGGCTCGTCACCGTAGAAGATTTGAATTTTCTCAGGTCCTTCGTCTAAGGATTCCATATGAGCTAGTGAGATCACATACCATAGTCCGCGTAGCTAAGATAAATGGGCGAATATTAGGTCTAAAGAAGAAATTAGATTGCTCTATTTCACATTCAGACATCTTTACCTTTGCCGCTTCGTTGCCTTCCGCTAATGCATAGTGGTCGTAAGTTGCTCCTGGCAAACGAGTGTCTCCTGTACCAGAAATCTGATTTTTGTAGTAGGCAGATGATTATCCATTATGCCATGAACCTTTTTTTATCTCCTTCATTACGTTCACTAGCATATGCCCCTAAACGTTCAGGTGTAATACATCTAGATGGCGGATACATGCCAAAGATTTGGTCTTTCACGTAGGCCTCTACATATACGCCATAGGTTAATAGTTTACGCAACAAATGTAATGCTTGTTCTTTATCAAAACTTACGTGGAATAGACTCCGATTTTCGTCCTTATCCATTACATAAGCACCATTGGTGCACATGAAATAGCGCAAGCACGGCAGTTTTTCGATAACATCATTCATCTCATTCCAAAGCACGGCCAGAAGCAATGGCTACACGAATGCCACTTTTCACGAACGGCACGAATCGCCTCAATAGCATCCTCAGGAATTGCCTTTGCATCGGTTACCAAGGTGCCATCTACATCAGATGCGATGAATCGAATGGGCTTATCCCCAGTGAGGCCTATATAATTTTTTATTTCTAATGTCTCAGTCGAGGCCATACATTCTCCTTCTATTCCTTCTATTTAGAATTATTAAATTCGGCTACGATTTCTTCTAATATTTCTGGGTTTTCTATTAATCGCAATACTGTGCCACCAATGATGTTTGCACCGTTGATGATGGTTTGTTCAATGGTAGTCTCTAACATGGCAGCAGCGAATTCTTTAGAATGGCACACCTTTGGCTCGCCGGCCAAGCGTAATTTAGGATGGAATGCCGCACATTGATAGCTTACATTGCCAATATCTGAACTACCTCCAAGGGCTGCTGGGCTGGGCTCAAAAATCGAGGCCCATGTCGGCCATTACATCTTCGATAAGCGCTGTGCCACGATTGTTTTGGTTCATATCATCATAAGGATTGCCATAAAACTCTACATCCACAGTTGTACCTGTACAAAGGGCCGCCCCTTCAAAGATTTTTTTGATTTGCTCGGATAAACCATTCAAGTACTCACGCTCTGTGTGACGCACGGTGACCTCTAATTCACCGAAGGCGGGGATCACATTGGATGCGGTGCCTCCTGCAATAATCCATGTGCCGATGCGCGTTTTAGGGCGCACTTGTTGGCGCATCATATCCATAGCATGGATAGCGAGTTGCACACCATTCACTGCATTGATACCGTTCCAAGGCTCGCCAGCTGCATGGGCCGGCTTACCGTGGTACTTAGCCCGGAAGCAATCGAGTGCCAAGAATTGTGAGTTAGGACGCGTTTCCTCGCCATCGAGGTGGACCATGATGGCAAAATCGTACTCTTTAAACACCCCTGCATTGCACATATCCACCTTACAGCCCATCGCTTCTTCGTCTGGTGTGCCGATAATATCGATGTCCATGTTGAAAGCTACGCCTTCTTGTTGCATTTTATGTAGTATCAATGCAGCTAACACACTCATAGAGCCACTAGCAGAGTGACCGCACGCATGGCCTACCTCTGGCAGTGCATCGTATTCACAAAGTATGGCTAAGCGGCCTTTTGGGTTGTCTACTTTCACGGCAGATGCCTTAAAGGCAGTCGGCAAATCACAGAATTCATAGGTTACGTCCATGCCATATTTCTCAAGAACAGCGCCTATGGTTTTAACGGACTTAAACTCCTGACTAGAAATCTCAGGATTCTTGGCTAATGTGTAATTAATGGCAAACGCATCAGGTGCGAAGCTTTTACAAAGATCAGCAAAAGTAGTTGTAAGGGACATATTGCCTCCATGTATATAACCACATTATTGTAAAGGATTATGATACTCTACAATAAAGAATAAAAACTCGTTTACTCTTAATTATACAATGTTATTGCCTATTGGTGTAAAATTCCGTACAATATAAACAGAAATGTATAAACCATGTATATGGATGTTTGAGGAGGATACTATGTTTAAGTTCAAAAAATTGACAGCCATCGCCCTCGTAGCGGTAGCAGCAATGGGTTTATTAGCTGGTTGTGGCAACGACAAACCTAAAAATGACACAACAAGAAGGTGTATTGCGTGTAGGTTCTGAAACTACATTCCCACCGTTCGAATTCACTGAAGGCGACAAATACGTTGGTTTTCGATGTTGATTTATCCGAAGCAATTTCCAAAAAAATCGGCCTAAAAATGGAATTCAAATCCATGGGCTTCGACGCTTTGATTCCAGCTGTTCAATCTGGCGATATCGACATGATCGCAGCAGGTATCAACGCTACTCCTGAACGCGAAAAAGTATTGGACTTCTCCGATGTATACTTTGATCAAGGCGGTTTCATCACAGTTGTGCGTAAAGACAACACTACTATCCACAATATGGATGAATTAGCAGGTAAAACTGTAGGTGTTCAAATCGGTACAATCCCTGTTGAAATGGCTCAAAAAATTCCTAATACAACTGTAAAACAAATCGATTCCAATGCTAATATCTTCATGGAATTGAAAGCTGGTACAATTGATGGTGCTATCATCGATAATGCTGTGGCTATGTACTACCTCAAACAAGGTGCTGATCAAGACCTTAAACTCGTAGGCGAACCTACACAATCCCCTGGCACAGTGCTTGGCGTGAAAAAAGGCAACAAAGCTTTACAAGAAGCTGTTAACAAAGCTCTTAAAGAACTTAAAGAAGATGGCACTTACCAAAAAATCTACGACAAATGGTTCGAGCGATTACAACAAAAAAATAATATGTATTCCTAAGAACTAGGATACATAATAACCCCTCTGAAAGATTGCAGACATCACATAAAATTTGTGACAGCAGATTTTCTTCAGAGGGGATTTTTTTATCATTTGAATCCAATACATGCTGAAGACTCTGTATTATGCATAGATATAAATTAGAAACAGGCTAGTATATTGTGAGAACAGGTAACTGATAGCAGTATGATATCAATGGAGAACATACTAATATACTAGTATTGCCTCTTTTACGGTACCTCGCGTTCGTTATATAATAAATATGTATTTACTGTATACATGTATAAAAGGAGGCCTAATGGCACAGTACTTTACGGAACGCCTGCAAAAGGTCTTCCACATGATTTTTACATCCTATGATCAAAAACTAGCTCAAGAAGGCTTGCGTCAATTAGAGCTCATCGTTAATAATCAGCAAACTCCCAGTCAACTAAAAAGATAGAGCCTTACGAAACGACAAGACAAGCCGTCTTGAAAGTGATATAGACAATAAAGAGGATGCTCTCAAAATAGCCAATGATCCAGAGGCTCGAGAGTTAGGTGACGCCTATGCCCTCTTGGCACGCGTCTATGCAGGCCCTCGCTTTACTTGGGAAGAGTCCAACTTTCCAGAGGATAATATGCGCACCTATCAATGCTTACACGATAGCATTCGCCGCTGTAGCCCTATCGGCACATTACAAGCTTTGCGCATCAAGGGCTCCATTACGCCTACCGTGGAGAAGGATATGCAAATTTCCTTCGACGAAGCATTTCGCATTGTCTATGATTACGCAAGCCAAGGCGATGCGTATTGCCAGTATGTTATAGGCAATGTCTTTTTCTGGCGAGATGACAATCGCATCAGCTCCGCTGAAACTATGCTAACACCTCCGCCTATGAGTTGGACTAAACGCATTCAAAAGAGCATTACAGCAAACTCTATGCAGGATCGTATCGCCGCCTTACAAGGCACTGTACCAGATGAAACATTGCAAGAAAATGCATCTAATCTTGCGAAAGAGTGGTTTAACAAGGCCCTCGATAACGGTCTTGCCATGTTCCAAGGGAACTTACGGAATATCTATATCGACGAAGCCGATTTTATCAATGCGCGCCGTGTTGCCAAGACTGCGGCCGAACTTGGTAACCCTGCTATGATGCTATATACAGGCCTCGACTGCCACGAAAACGGTAAATTCGAGGATGCTTTCACGTGGTTCACTAAAGGTGCCTCCTTAGGTCAATCTGAAAGTATCGCAGAATTAGCGGATTATTACTATCATTTCTATGATGCTAAAGCGTTACGTTCTACGATTCCCTCACGATCCGGTAAAGGCTATCGGTCTCTACCGCCGTGCGGCAACGAAACAGTTTAGTGATGCAGGGTACACCGCCTTACAGGCAGCCTTTGGCTATATCTTTCACATAGGCCACCTGCCTCTTGACTGGGGTCTCATTGCAGATTTAACACATATGGCGGCTACAAAAGATCGCTTCATATTCGCCTTGCCCTATATCGGATACATGCGAATCCACGGTTTAGGGGTAACGAAAAATATACGCTTTGGTGTGCAATCATTACTACGTGTCTTAGACGAGGAACAACGAGCCTTTGAAGAGGAGAATCGCGTTCTGTTCTATGATATTACACGCGCTTTTAACACGTGTTGCTTTAGGTTATGCCTACGAAAAAGGCTATGTAACTGGCAAACCAGATTTGAGATCAAGCCGTATCCTATTACGAGCAATCCCATCAATATATCTTATCTCATAAAGCCAATTTAGATCCGGAGCTAAAAGATATTCCTATCGATGACGAAGCAGAAGAACGCTTAGCAGCCTTTGAAGAGGTCGATGGTCATTGGCAATACAAAGAAGGTATTGCCGAGTCAACTACTACGGTGCGCCCTGCGCCTACCAACAGGCCTCAAAATGCGGCCCGCTTATCTGTAACCATGGACGACTTCCTATGGGATACAACCTTGTACGACTGGCAAACCATTGAAACCGCCTTAGAGTCACAAGAAGAAATGAAGCTCAGCTTTTACAATCATTTCCTATCCGTCCCAGATACATTGCGCAATATCTTTAAGGTCGATGTAAAACGGATGCTACGAGATCACTATCAAATAAGGCTACATGGTTATGATCCATCAGAAGGACATGAAATTATCTACAAGTCCATTTACGACAAAGAAAATACCATAAACCTATTGAAAGAGCTTTACGATAATCATCAATTGCCTAGCCTCGAAGATAATTGGACTATCGAAAAGAACGAAGAAAAGCCAACCTGGCATTACGTGCTCGATGTGGATCAACAGCCGTTTTTGCTAGAGGAATACGATGATGCAAACGCTATGATTCAGGCTGCCTTGCAAGGATTAAAAGAGAAAAAGTACGAACAAATTAATATTCGTACTCATGACTTTGTGGGCCCATCCTATTTCATTTTTAAAGGCAAGCAATCGACCCCATTTAGAGTGCAGCTCTATCTGAAAGAGTCCGCCCGTCATACCATCGATGACGATGGAAACCAACAAGACACACCTGGTAAGACCTACTTATTTGAACAATATGTGGGGAACGAGGTGTCCTTAAACTATTGGATTCAAAAAACAATAAATACCTTGGAAATCCCTGAACTAGATAATTGGAAACAGTTAACAGTACCAAAGGATTTACAAACATAAAAAAGACCATCCCCAGTGAACTGCAATCCAAAAATTGTGTCCAATTTTTGGAAGCGAAGTTCAGAGGATGGTCTTTTTTTTATTATAATGTTTTTACAACATCGGCACAGCGTGCACAAAGTGTAGGATGTGCACTATCTTGACCTACTGTATCGCGGTGGATCCAGCAGCGTTCACATTTTTCGAGACCAGATGCAACAACAACTGTGGCAACGCCAGTTTCTTCGTCTTTTATAGCTTCTGCTGGTGCAGCGCCGTTCACGATGTGAGCTTCGGATACGATAACGAGTTTAGCCAAGCCTTTCTTCACCAAGGGCGTTCAATGCATCGAATGCAGCACCTTCAGCATATACTGTAACGGATGCATCCAATGGATGACCGATTGTTTTGTCTTGACGAGCAAGTTCCAATGCTTTTTGTACGGATGTACGCAAGTCTAACAATTGATTCCATTTGTCAGCCAATTCTTGGTTGAAATGTTCTGGATGACCTTGTGCTAATCTTGAAGCATAACGGATTGCGCATGCCCCTCTTCTTTAGGCATATATTTCCAAACTTCTTCCGCTGTGAAAGAAAGTACTGGAGATACCATGGCTACCAATGTTTTCAAGATTTCGTACATCGCTGTTTGAGCAGAACGACGAGCTACATTGTCTTTGCTTTCAGCATACATAGTATCTTTCATTACATCAAGGTAGATGGAACTCAAGTCTACTGTACAGAAGTTATGAATTGCATGGTACAACATGTGGAATTCATAGTTTTCGTACGCATCAGTAACCTTTTGACGCACTTCTTCTAAGCGTAGCAAAGCCCATTTATCGAATTCGGACATATCTGCGTAAGCCACTTTATCGGTGTTTGGATTGAAGTCATCCAAGTTGCCAAGCAAGAAGCGGAATGTATTGCGGATCTTACGGTATACTTCTGATAATTGTTTTACGATGTCTTTGGACAAACGTACGTCTGCTTGGTAATCCGCAGAAGATACCCACAGACGCATAACGTCAGCGCCGTATACGTCGATGATATCACTTGGAGCCACTGTATTACCTACAGATTTAGACATTTTGCGACCTTCACCGTCCACAACAAAACCGTGAGTCAATACGGAGTTGTACGGTGCTTTACCTGTTGTGGCTACTGCAGTCAGCAAGGAAGAGTTGAACCAACCGCGATGTTGGTCAGAACCTTCAAGGTACATAGCACATGGTACATCAAGATCGTTTACTTCGAGCACGCCAGCCCAAGAAGAACCAGAGTCGAACCATACGTCCATGATGTCTGTTTCTTTTTTGAACTCATCATGACCGCAATGAGGACATTTGAAACCTTCTGGTAACAATTCTTTTGCACTATGAGCCCACCAAGCATCAGAGCCCTCTACGGCTACTTTTTCTTGTAATGCTTTGATAGTATCATCGTTGATGATGTGCTCGCCGCAGCTTTCACAATAGTAAATAGGAATTGGCACGCCCCAAATACGTTGACGAGAAATTACCCAGTCACCGCGGTCGCGAACCATGTTGAAAATGCGGTCGTGGCCCCATTTAGGAATCCATTGCACTTGGTTATCGATTGCATCAAGCGCTTGTTGACGGTACCCATCTACAGAGGAGAACCATTGTTCTGTAGCGCGATAGATGACAGGATTTTTACAACGCCAGCAGTGAGCGTATTGGTGACGCAAGCTGGATTTGTGAAGCAATGCATTATTATGCGCCAAGATTTTGATTACAGGCACTTCTGCATCGTGAATTTCTACGCCAGCCAATGGGAATTCAGTATCGCCATAACGGTTGTCGTCTACTTGTTTGAGTGTAGTTACCAGTTTCATTTACAAGGGATACGATAGGAAGTTCAGTTTTTCCTTCCTTGTTATAACGCATAACGATGTTAAAGTCGTCTTCACCGTGTGCAGGAGCTGTATGTACGCAACCAGTACCGGCTTCAAGTGTTACATGGTCGCCACACAATACAGTGGATGTACGTTCTACGAATGGATGTTTAAATTCAGCTAATTCTAAATCTGCCCCAGAGAAGCGGTTTACAATTTCGTAGTCTTCGATACCAATATCTTTCATGGCTGCGTCAACAAGTTCAGTAGCCATCAAGTAGTATTCGTCGCCAGCTTTCACCCAGCCATATTCAAGTTCAGGGTTAACGGAAATAGCTACGTTGGCAGGCATTGTCCAAGGAGTAGTTGTCCAAATAACAGAGTATGCTTGTTTTGGATCTACGCCAGCTGGCAATGTAACCTTTTTCTCGGATACGTAGGGGAATTTTACGTAGATTGAGAAAGATTTTTTCTCAGCATATTCGATTTCTGCCTCTGCCAATGCAGTTTCGCAGTGCGTACACCAGTATACAGTTTTAAGACCTTTATAGATATGGCCGCGTTTTGCCATTTCGCCGAAGATGCCAAGTTGTTTAACTTCGAACTCAGGACGCAATGTCAAATACGGACGGTCCCATTCGCCTAATACACCAAAACGAATGAAATCTTGTTTTTGTGTTTCTACGCACTCCAATGCATATTCCTTACATTTATTGCGCAAGTCCAATGGAGCCATTTCATGACGGTTAAGACCAGTGTTTTTAATAACCGCATGCTCGATTGGCAAACCGTGCGTATCCCAACCAGGAATGTAGCGAGTATAATGACCAGTCATAGTCTTGTATTTCATGATGATATCCTTCAACGTTTTGTTGAGGGCATGACCGATATGCAATTTACCGTTCGCATATGGAGGACCATCATGCAAAATGAATGGCTTTGCGTCTTTACGCAATTCCAAACGTTTTTGATAAATCTTGTTATCTTCCCAGAATTTTAAGATTTCTGGTTCGCGCTTAGGCAAATTGCCGCGCATTGGGAATTCTGTTTCAGGCAAATGTAACGTCTTACCGTAATCCATGATGTGCTCCTTTTACATAAAAATCGCCCGTCCCCGAAGGACGGACGTCATATCCGTGGTACCACCCTACTGACTCTCGTTACTTGTGAAAGCCACTTAAACATATAACGGTGTTCACCGGCAGGGTTCCTGCTTGCTCCAAAGTGATCCGCAAATCTCTAGATTTCCAAACCTTTCAGCCCTATGAGTTTGGTCTCTACTAAATCCGTCTGAGACATGCCGTCTTTTTCAACGCAATATTCATATAATAGATAATTATAGGACTCAAACGGGAAATTGTCAAATACTTCATTTCTAAATTTAACAGAACCTACATCACCTATTAAAGCAGCCTACTTACGTAGGCTTTATTATACTATCTAATTATTAGATGGCACTCATGAGAATTAATTCAAGAATAATAATTGCAATGCACACGTACATGAATTTACGATCCATGTCGTCAGTTGGAGTTTCTTTAAGACCAGTGCGAGCAGCTTCTTCAGCAGTAATTACTTCATAGCTCATTGGAGATCCGTATTGGTTATCACCTTCATCACCCTTTTGAGCGAGTAGATAAATAACATAGATAATACCAAATGGAATCAAGCTAATCAAAAGCATCCAACCACTTTTTACCAATGTCATGTAAACGACGAGCAGCAAGACCAATGGAAGGCAATAGAATTGCAAGATTATATACTATAGAAATAAGACCTACAACACTTGCTAGCGCAGTATCCATTACAAGAGCACTCAATACATTGAAGATACCAGCAATAACAATTGTGATACCATAGAAACGCCAATATTCACTGCGGCTTGCACGACCTTTAAAATTAGCATAATTACCCATAATCGTATGTTTAAAATTATCTACATACGAAAAGATTTTTGATAGACAAATCAGTCATAATCTTCTCTCCTCTAGAAATAACAAATAAATTCTTCTTGAAAATATTATATCATTACTGTTGACGATTTTTGAAAATGAATGTCTATATGTTTTGGGAATAACTTATGCTTTTATATTTCATTATAGGATACATCATAAACTACATCGCACTAGTCATAAGTAGTTTGTCCACCAGAACCAGAGCACAAAGATAGCGCAGAATAGTCCTGCAGTTAGTCCCATAGATGGCGTAGTATCAATAAGACCCTAATTCACGGGCCATTTGTTTTGTTACAACTACTTGACCTGTAGGGGAACCAAAGCGATTTGGTTGGCTTTCACCAGGCAGAGCCATAGGATCAACAGGATAATAGTCCCTATCACAGGGGATGAATCCAATAAATACGAGGCCCCTGAGCGGCCTTGATCGTGTGAACGTCGCACTGAAACAGCCACGCCAGGAATAACCATAATCACGGACAAAAGGACAAGGATGACCAAACCAAAACCTACGCCTACTACGCTAGATGATGGGCTAATATAGCTCAAAAAGCACAAGTAAATAGAATGGCTAGCAAACAACAATTGATAGACTAACAAAAATGCCAATATTCACTACGACTTGCACGACCATCAAAATCAGCATATTTATAAACCAAACATTGTTTAAAGTTTTTCAATCAAGCCTAGATTGTATTTATCTAACGAGATTTGTGGTCTACTAACATGCCCACATTCTGGGCAGTAACAATCTGTTTTCAACACTGCATGTCCACAATAGGGACAGATTTCATAATAAACTCCTTCTAGCTACAAACAGGAATCAGCAAAGATTACGAGGTCCTGCTGTACTTAACACATATAACAACTTAGATATTTTTTTATTTATTAATATCTATATTTTTTTGAATTCATCTGAAATTCATTTTACTACAAAAGTGTTATATTGTCTATAAAGGAGATGTTAAACTTTTATAAAATAAAATAATGAGATTGTTAATAAATACAGGTATCTATTACATGTATCCATTCCCATTAATACCATACCATAATATCTCTAATGATATCAGCAATAATAATAGATTGGATAATAAAGATGGCAATCCCCATCGCCCAATCTTGACGACGGGATGGAGTTTTCTTCTAGTCCTGTAGCCTTGCTAACCTCAGGAGTAATAGATGTATAACCGGTTCTTTCACCATAGGAATTCTCTCTTTCATCGCCACGACGCAATTCGTAAACGAGGAATATAAAGAGCCTATAACAGGAATAAATGAGATTAGCTGCGTCCAACCACTCCGGCCCAATATCATGCATACGCCGCGTTGTGATAGCTATATTGGGAACTATAAAGAAAAGAGATACCCCTACAGCAATATTATCAATAAGTGTTTCATAATTAGGAAAGCCCAAGTTACTACATAGTAAAGCCAAAATCCCAAGTAACCCTTGAATCAACGTAACGCCTGCCACGAATCGCCAATATTCACTACGACTAGCACGACCGTTAAAATTAGCATAGTTTCTAATGCCTAATTTGAAGAGCATCAGTATAATTCAAATCATATATATTTATGGTTGACATAACCCTAATCCTCCTCCGCGGCTTCAATAGCAACAATGCCCCAGCCTTTTGCCTTCATTATGCAAACGAACTAATACGGGCTCTAGATTATCTTCAAAGGTAATGGTAAAGCCCATATAGATTTTACAACAATATCATCATCTTGGTCTTGGGAAACATAGTCAAGCTGTATCGCTTTCACCTTAGGAACCTCTTCCTTAGTCATGGCTTGTTCCCATAGTTCAAAGGTACCATATCGCTCCATAGCACGAGCACTCAAATAACGATATGCACCATGATAATCCTTTTTGTTGAGGGCTTCATAATAATTACTTACCACAGTACGCCCCTCTGTTGTAGCCGTTTCACTTTGTAAAAGACGATTTGCTTGTTTCGTTAACGAACTAGGTTCCAAATTGCCATAAGCAGTCTCTTCTACCATAAAATTATGATTAATCATTGTACTACCTGCACTAGTGGCTAGGCATCCTAATACTAATATGGACACAATAAAGAGGCCCGAAACGGAACGTTTTTCCTCTAATTCATTAGATACAGGCGATGTGCGCTTACAGAATAGATACAATAATGCAAGCCAGCCTAAAATAGGAACCAATAGTAAAATCATCAACGTTGGATCATTATTAGAATCTCGTAACCGTCTTGCCATTAACATAATCTTCGGCAAGCATAACAGGATGGACAATACAAATAATACGCCGCCACCGATAGAGACAGCATAAAGAAATCCATACGGTATGTAGGTTGCAAGACCTGTAATACATATAATTAAGCCATATACAAAGGATATAGCACTTATGGTGAGCCAAAAATCGGCTGTATTGGTACGTCCCTTACTGTTCGCATAGTTTTCCACTAGCTCACGATAGAGGATTTCGTATACTCTCTGTTTCATAAAGCTCCTACTATAATCTTAGATAATATTAAATAATAAACATATATAGATATTCCTATTATACTATGATTTATCAACTTAGTTGATTCATTTTTGTTCATGAAATATACCTATACTACAGATATATTTCTTACAACTAAAATTTAGTACAATCAATTATACAGGAGATAATTATGAAAGCTAAATTAATGAAAGCAGTAGCCTTGGCCAGCTTAGGTGCCTTCTTAACAGTTGGTATTGGTACTAATGTAGTCCAAGCCAAAGATTACCACTTCAAAATCGGTGAAAATCATCGCATGATAAAAAATGATGATGGCACAGTAGATAGTAGCGATCATCCATGGTACAAAGTAAATGATAAAAAGAAAAAGCACAGAAAGCATAGAATATCTGAACGTGAAAAGCATGATAAAAATGCAACAGCAAAACGCAGTGAACGACATCAACGTTCTGAATCCTCTAATGACTAAGCCTTGCGCATAATACATATTACTAGCCTAAAAATACAAAACTAAATTAACCAACCAATGAAAAGGACGTTATACATTGTATAACGTCCTATATTATCCTATATAATTTTTCCCAAGGCTATATGAGTTATTATGTTATGCGCCAGCCTTTTAGAACAACTTGTTTCATGGATTGTACGTAATCAAACAACGCTAGAATCCGCATGTTCACCGTGTTCTGCCACGATTTTTAACGATAGCAGAGCCTACGATGGCTCCATCGGATACGCGCGCCATAGCTTCCGCTTGTTCTGGCTTAGAAATACCAAAACCAACAGCTACCGGGATATCCGTATATTTGCGAATCATTTCAACAATGGACTTAATATCCGTCTTAATTTCACTGCGCATGCCTGTAACGCCAAGTGAGGATACACAGTATACAAAGCCTTCTGCGTCTTTGGCGATCATTTCGATGCGGTTTTCAGATGTTGGCGCAATTAAGGATACAACTTCAACACCATGCTTATGAGCCACACTAGCGAGCTCGCTTTTTCTTCAAACGGCATGTCTGGTACGATAACACCAGAGATTCCCACCTCTTCACAGAGGGTAAAGAATTTTTCACGACCAAATACGTAAATAGGATTCAAATAGGTCATGAATACGAGCGGTATAGTCACCGCATCATCACCAGTACGTAAACGACGCACCATATCAAAGATATCATTGATTTTTACGCCTGTGGAGAGAGCACGCGTGCTTGCCTCTTGAATAACTGGGCCTTCCGCTGTTGGGTCAGAGAAAGGAATACCAATTTCTACCATGTCCGCACCGGCTTTCACCATCACGCGTATATAACGTTCTGTATTTTTCAATACCGTGATCACCAGCACTAATGAATGGGATGAATGCCTTGCCCTTTGTAAAGCGTCTTTTAATTTTTACTCATGAAGATCCACCCTCTGTATTTCGCCATAGCCGCTACGTCTTTATCGCCACGACCGGATAAACAAATAATAATGATATCGTCCTTACTCATAGTAGGAGCAATTTTACGTGCATGTGCCACCGCATGAGCACTTTCAATCGCAGGAATAATACCTTCCAAGCGAGATAAGTATTCAAAGGCATCGACTGCTTCGTCATCTGTAACAGGCACGTATTCAGCACGACCGCTATCGTGCAAGTACGCATGTTCAGGGCCGATGCCAGGATAATCGAGGCCTGCAGAAATAGAATATACTGGAACAATTTGACCGTCTTCATCTTGGCAGAAGTAGGATTTCATGCCATGGAAGATACCAACAGAACCTTTTGCGATTGTTGCTGCATGTTCCTCTGTATCGATGCCGCGACCTGCTGCTTCACAACCGATGAGACATACACCTTCATCTGGAATGAAGTGATAGAACATTCCCATCGCATTGGAGCCGCCACCTACACAAGCCATAATAGCTGTTGGCAATTTGCCTTCTGCTTCAAGGATTTGTTCACGCGCTTCACGGCTGATAATGGATTGAAATCGCGTACGATCATAGGGAATGGATGAGCCCCCATAACGGAGCCCAATACATAGTGTGTATCAGACATGCGGTTTGTCCATTCGCGCAACGCTTCGGAAACCGCATCTTTCAATGTACTAGTCCCTGTTGTTACTGGATGCACCTTAGCGCCTAGCAATTCCATACGATATACGTTAAGTGCTTGACGTTCACGAGTCCTCTGCACCCATGTATACTTCGCATTCCATGCCCATCAATGCAGCGATAGTAGCCGTTGCCACGCCGTGTTGACCTGCGCCAGTTTCAGCAATAACGCGTGTTTTACCCATCCGTTTTGCCAATAACATTTTGGCCAATTACGTTATTCAACTTGTGAGAGCCAGTATGGTTTAAGTCCTCACGTTTTTAAATAGATTTTTAGCGCCCCCAAGGTCCTTTGTCATACGGTCCGCATAGTATAACAGGGATGGACGACCTGTATATTTTTATGTAAATCCTCAAGTTCATGTACGAAAATCAGAATCATCTTTTGTACTTGTTGTACGCCTCTTCTAGTTCGATGACTGCATTCATCAATGTTTCTGGCATAAATTGACCCCCAAAGGAGCCAAAAATAGCCATGTCTTTGTTCACTCATATAACTTACCTTTCATATACCATTCCTGCTAGCACGCCATACTATGGCATTGCTATTGTTCTCTCAATATTGGTGAAAGCTTTTATCTTCTCATTGTCCTTCACGCCTTCTGTTTCAATCCCGCTACTGATATCGATGCCGTGCGGTCGAACCGTACGAATGGCACGCGCCACATTGGTGCTATCGATACCACCAGCGAGCATAAACGGTCGTTCAAACTCATCTAAGCAAGACCAGTCGAATACTTCACCCGTACCGCCTCGCTCGTCTTTGTGATATGCATCAAACAAGAGCATATCAGCACTGCTATCAATCCACGCCTCTGCATCTGCAGCACTGCGAATTTGAACAGCCTTCCAAACCTCTACATTAGTACGTTCTTTTAAGGATTGGATGAAAGCTTCATCTTCATCACCGTGCAATTGCACCACATCAAGATTGGCTTCTGTAGCAATGCTAACGAGATTATCTAGCGTTTCATTGACGAAAACACCTACCGTTTTAATCTCATCATTATTAGACTGTTCAGCACCATTGTTATATCTTTTAGTATATTGCTTATGTAGTTCTTCAACCAATGTTTTAGCTTGGTCTACAGTGACTTGTCGTTTACTTGGTGCAAATACAAGGCCCATGTAGTCTGGTTTTGCCTCTACTACAGCAGGGATTGTTTCCACCTTTGAGATTCCGCACATCTTAACCTTTGGTGTGTAGTAGGTTGAACCATAAAGATATGCTAATTTCTCCACCTTGTTAGGAGAACGCATGAAGGTTTCCCCCATCAAAGCTACTCCGATATTGTTATCGCGCAAGACTTGGATGTCCTCTGGAGTTTCAAGACCGCTTTCAGATACGAAGATCACATCGTCTTGAACGAGATTGCGCAAGCGCACGCTGTTTTGTACATCTACTGTAAAGTCTTTCAAATTGCGGTTGTTAACGCCGATAATACGCGCACCGCAATCGATGGCCATTTGTACTTCGTGCTCATCATGAGCCTCTACCAAAGAGGACAATCCAAGCGAATCAGCTAGCTCACGGAACTTTGTTAATGTTGGCACATCGAGGCATGCACAGATTAATAAGATGGCACTAGCGCCCCAAACCTTCGCTTGGTAGATTTGGTATTCATCGATGATAAAGTCCTTGCGAAGCACGGGAATTTTTACGGTGCTTGCAATCTCTTGCAAATATTTTTTATCGCCTTTAAAGAAGTCTGGCTCCGTCAAAACCGAGATAGCCGCAGCACCAGCCACTTCATATTCCTTGGCGATGTCTAAATATGGGAAGTGCTCTGCTATGATGCCTTTTGATGGAGATGCCTTCTTTACTTCGCAAATAAAGTTGAAGTCTTGCTGACGAAGGGCTGCTTCAAAAGGAAATCCTGTATCAGATGGTAACGCTAAAGCCGCTGTTTTCACAGCCTCAGGAGACTCCACCTGTTTTTCTTGGGCTACCCGAATTTTGGTAGCCTCTATAATCTTATCTAAAATCAATGGTTACACCTCTTGGGTTGCTTTCACAAACTGTTCCATTGTCGCAAGCGCCTTACCAGAATCGATTATATGTTTCGCCTCTTCGATGCCCTCTGCCAATGTAATGCCGTCTTTCGCAAGGTAAATCGCCATGCCCGCATTAAGAACAACCGCAGTGCGTTTACCGCCTTGCTCACCACCGAGAACGCGGCGAGTAATCTCAGCATTCACCGTAGCATCGCCACCTTCAAGCTCGGTTTTATCAGCGTATTCGAAACCATATTCCTTAGGATCGAATTCGTAGCTTGTGAAAGTACCATTATTAATTTCGCATACGTACGTTTTATTGGTAGCCGTAATCTCATCAAGGCCGTCAAAGCCGTGTACCACAGCACCGCGTTTAACGCCAAGATTAGCCAATACACGAGCCAATGGTTCTACTAAAGATTTATCGTAAACGCCCATCAACTCAACCGTAGCACCGGCTGGATTTGCCAAAGGTCCAAGAATGTTAAACACAGTACGCACGCCCAACGCCTTGCACGTACAGGGCCCGCATATTTCATAGCTTGATGATACACTGGCGCAAACATGAAGCACATATTCGCTTTGTTCAACACCGCCTCATTTTGCTCGCCATTAAGCTCTAATTTAGCACCCAATGCTTCGATTAAGTCAGCAGCACCACATTTACTAGATACACTGCGGTTACCATGCTTTGCTACGGGAATACCTGCTGCGGAAATAATGAACCCAGACGTAGTGGAAATGTTGAACGTATTAGCCTCGTCGCCACCAGTACCTACAATTTCTACAACTGTACCTTCATGAGGTACGGAGCCAGCCTTCTCACGCATAACCTCAGCAAACGCCGTAACTTCATCTACAGTAGGGCCCTTTGCGGCAAGAGCACACAAGAAACCAGCCATAGGAACCTCGGCTACATCGCCGCTCATAATTTTGTTCATTGTATCTTTAGCAAGGTCGTAGGATAAATCTTGACCGTGCGTTACTGCATATAATGCGTCTTTAATCATTTTAAATCTCCTTACTTGTTGTTCATTTTACTTCGGTTCAACGATAATAGGGCATATACCGGCGTTAATGCTACATGTGATTCACGTGGACCTATGCCCTCCACTGGCCGGGTCTGACTGTGGCCTGCGGCCTTCGCAGGGCCAAAGTCGGGCCTAGAACCCCGTGAACTCACATAAACACTATGACATTTAATCTTTTATATGCCCTGCTCCCCATCACACGCACAATAAAATGAACAACAATTCAATATCTTTCAAATGATCTTGCGCATTATATGGAGTAACGCGCAAGTCATCCCTTTATAGGGAGAGTGGGAATGGTGGTGCTATGCACCACCTTTTCCTATATTAAGGGTTCTGATTCGCAGATTTCTTTAGAAAAATATGGCTACAGTTCGACATATGTATTATAGAGGGGCTATTAAGTAGGTACTACCAAAGTTGAGTTGGCAGGAAATAAGGTCTTAAGGAGCGACTTGGCGGCCCCACGTAGTGGGGTGGGTGGCCATCGGAGTTCCGAGAGACCTTATTTCTGCCTTACCGTACTAGTAACTAATAATAGCTCCTCGAATACAAAACAGTGGTTATTTTTCTAAGAAATTGCGAATCATTTGTTCCCCATTTGGTGTCATGATGGATTCCGGATGGAATTGCACTCCATATATCGGGTAGTCTTTGTGTTCTACGCTCATTACTTCGCCGTCGTCTGTAATGGATGTGACGATGAGTTCGCTTGGCATAGTTTCGTCGATAATCGCCAAGGAGTGGTATCGTGCGACTTCGAATTGTTCAGGCAAGCCCTTAAGGATTTTAGATGGGTGTACTTGTTTCGCCACGCTTTGTTTGCCGTGCATCACTTGTTTTGCGTAGGATACGGTACCGCCGAATACTTCACCGATGGCTTGGTGTCCAAGGCATACGCCGAGGATTGGAAATTCCCCTTTGCATTCACGCAATAGGTCTTCGTATACGCCCGCATCAGCTGGTCTACCAGGACCTGGTGAAAGTATCACATAATCTGGTTTCAACGAACGGATTTCTTCAACTGTTAATTCATCGCTGCGGATGACTTTAATATCTGGATCGATAGAGCCTACTAATTGATATAGATTAAAGGAAAAGCTATCGTAATTATCTATAAGGAGTACCATTATTCTACCTCCTGTGCACTTGTAATTGCGGAAATCATAGATTGGCCTTTTATCAAGGTCTCATTGTATTCGCTTTCAGGAACGCTATCGCGAACGATACCAGCACCAGCACGAACATATACCTTGCCACCTTTATTCATAGCCATGCGGATGCCAATACATACGTCCATATTGCCGGAGAAGTCGATGTAACCTACGGCACCGCCATATACGCCGCGTGGGCTTTTTTCAAGTTCGTGTAAAATTTCGATAGCACGAATCTTAGGCGCCCCAGACAATGTGCCGGCTGGCAATGTAGCACCGATAGCATCGAGTGCATCTTTGCCGTCTTGAATGTCACCGCTTACAGTAGATGTAATATGGATGACATGGGAGAAACGTTGCAACATATGTAATGCCTCTACTTTTACAGAACCGAATTTAGAGATTTTACCTAAATCATTGCGCCCAAGGTCAACGAGCATGTTATGTTCAGCCAACTCTTTTTCGTCGTTAATGAGTTTTTCTTCAATCGCAAGATCCTCTGCTTCATTTTTACCGCGTCGCATCGTACCTGCAATTGGGAAGGTGTACATTTTACCATCTGTCATTTTCACCAAAGTTTCTGGAGAAGCACCTGTGAGCTCTACATCACCGCCAGATAAGTAGAACATGTATGGAGATGGATTCAAGGTACGTAATACGCGGTATGCATTTAACAAGCTCCCTTCAAACTCGGCTTCGCGACGGTTAGATACAACACATTGGAAGATATCCCCTTCCTTGATGTAGTGCTGCGTCTTTTTAACAACTGCTTCAAACTCGTCCTTTGTAAATTCTGAAGTAAATTCTGTTTTAAGGATGCCTTTTGGAATGTTAGCCTCTTTACCGTTCACTACGAGGTCAGCTAAAGCTTTCAATTCAAGCTCCGCCTTGTTATAGTTGCGTTCCAAATCATTTGTGCTGATGTTGGCAATCAAGTAAATTTTATTTTTGTAGTGATCAAAAGCGATAACTTTATCAAAGAGCATAAGGTCTACATCGTTTACCATGGCAGAATCATCATCTGGCGTTGGGAAATCCAATGTTGGCTCGATATAGCGAATGTATTCACATCCGAAGTAGCCCACAAAGCCACCTGTAAAGGTTGGCAGTTCCTCGAGACGTGGGCTCTTGTATTGGCTTAAAATATTGCGAATCTCTGCAGCAGGATCAGAACACTCAAAGGTACGAGTCGTTCCGTCTTTGATGGTCATCTTATGGTTCTTGCAGAATAACTCAATCTTAGGATCATAGCCCAAGAAGGAGTAACGGCCCCAATGATTACTATTATCCGCACTTTCAAGCAAGTACGTATGACTGCTCACTTGTTTTAACGCTTTCAACACACTAATCGGTGTGCGTACGTCGGATAAAATTTCCATATATACAGGCACGATATCGTAGCCCGGTGCGATAGCTTTCACACGGTCAAGACTAGGGAAAATCATGAGAACCTCCATCTGGCATTTGCCAATAAAAAAACTCGCCCATGACAATGTAACGTCAAGGACGAGTTTATAGTTCTATGCTTATAAAAGTATCAAGAATACTAGTATTATGCTATAAATCGCGGTACCACCTTGTTTTGAATGCAATGCATTCCCCTTTCGCAGGATACTAACATATCCTCACGACTAACGCTCGTGTGACGTCGCACCATACTAGGAATGACTGTGAAAGTTCATTCTTTTTCCATGCGCCCTCGGTGGTCCATTTAATAAGCTGCGTACTACGGGTTCTCAGCTAATCCCGCTCTCTGTGAGTGCATATCCTATTTTTATCTCCACCTCATCGGTTTATTTCAGGCGAGTATAAAATTATAATCTGATTATAATGTTTCTATAGAATGAAAGTCAAGAAGTTTTAATTTCTAATTATTGTTCTTAGCATGGACTTTGATGATAATGATAAATGTGTCCATAAAATGTCTCCTAACTATATTCTTACGAATTAATAGTGCGAACAAATTTATATGAAGCTACCAGTATTAATATTACCTTTATCAAGAATGGCAAATTACTCTGTAACAGCCAAATAAGCCCTATAACATATGCAGCAAAAATAAATGCCCAATTTATTTTTGCTTCTAGGGATAATATCAATACCTAACAACTTACCATGAAGGCCCAATAGAAAATAAAGATAAACTTTCCATTTCGACTGATAACGTTTATAGGCCTTTTTGATAAATAAAATAATAAATCTTTCGTCGTCTGTATACCGGCCATAATACAGGTATGCAAAAAAATATAAGCCGGAAATAAATAACCTAACAAAGATAAAGAAAAAGGTATTGTTGCTTTTTTTCATAAGCTGCAGCAATTGCAACAACCATAAATAGACCTGCGCCAATCCATCTCATTCTAAAATCATTTAACAGATTTAAAACGTTCTTCTTCATATATAATCTGACCTATCATTAATGTTTATCTGTAATAATTCCATCCTTTTCATAGATTTGTGTTTTAGCATAGCACAATCTTTGATATACATTCTTATAAATCTTTATTCTATCTATCATAATGCATAATAAAAAAATACTGTTACGTTCCTTGTCGTATAACGCAGAGGTTTTTATTATACAGCAGATACAATACATATATATTGATAATAGGGACAAATAAGCCAATAATCCAAAAATATACTACTATTGCTATCTCTCAAACGTCTAAAAGATTATGTTGATAATAATATATATAAGATAAACATATAAAAGCATATCGCAGAGCACAGTTTTCGATATTATAATTTAATATCATATTGTATATTATAAACGCTAAATATACATTAAACAGATTCCATTGTCGAACTGTGCTTCGTCCATTAGGCCAAAGACTGTCAATTAATATGCTTTTTATAAAGATCTGTTAAAAGAGGCCTTTTTATCTTGGTGACTATAAAAAGAGTTTATAGCTTTAATTTGAGAGGTAGTTAAATCATTACGCTCACCCCAGAGTACATCTATAACCTTATTATCAAAAATTATTCCCTTAAGTTCAACATTATTATCTTTTTAACCAAAGTTTCCTAGGTACTACAGAAAACAATAACATTGATCCCAAAAAGACATGGATAGAATAAATCTGGTACATCAACGCCCCATAATATAATATTGTTGGACTCAAAAATAGCTTTTTCCGTAAGAAAGGTCAAAAATGCTTTCCACCCAATAATATCAATAGTAAAAGTACAGTAATTATGATATTTACCCAATTAAATTGCACTTTTTATAATAATTCAAGCTAGCATAATTTGTAAAAAGCTACAAAAAGAATATAAATAACTGTGCCCACATAATATATAATGTCATAAATTTCTTGAGTATATACTATCTCCGGAAGAGTAGATAAAACAAAGATATTTATTCCTATACCAATAAACACCAATAAGTTTATAGAAAGGTATGTCTGTATATTGACTGTAAATAATCTAATTGTTTTTTTAAACGTTGAACTAATATTAATAATTCAAGCTTAAATTTTATTAATTCAGAATATAAAAAGCTGTCTCATTGCTCTTTTATTATATAGTAAGCATCATAATATTTACATTATTTGAAAATATTATACTTCTCCAATATAAAACTCCTATTCCTTCATTAACAACCAACACCGCTAAGACATTCCATTTAATTATCTATATGCCAAGATTTCTTAAACAAAAGATGATAGCTAACAAAAATATTGATATACGGAATAAAAAGGCCAATCATCCAAAAATAGTTGCAATTATATGTATAGTCTGTAGACATCCAAAAATAAATATAAGACAAAAACTGACTACCTTGAAGTGAGCTACCTTGAATAAGCCCTATCAACACAACGAATATAAGGTAAGCTAAAAATTTACTAATTATTAATCCACACACCGCCCACAAATATGCTAATCTGCCTATGCGTTGATTCACTCGTAACATTTCTATATTTTTTGTTTAAATAGTGAAAGTTCATTATCTAGCCACATTAAAAATTCTCTCTTCGTTCTCATAACAATTTTTCTAATCCTCTTTATTCTAATATAAATATATGTATATTAAAATATTAACCTTATGTTCTAAAAATATTTATATTGTTTACGCTAAGCACTAATAGTATACTGAAATTACATATGTTATCAGCTCCTACTAATTATTTTTGTGGAAAAGAGAGCATAAGTTTTTTATTTTTAATCATCAAACACTGGATTCAAGATACCATTGCAAATGACAAACTTCCTGACTTAATATTGGGAATGAAGTCAAAAAGATATAGAATTACTAATATTCTAGTACTATAAATTGTACTAGGACTAGTGAAGGAGAGATACTTTGGAAACGTGGAAACGTACGGTGTATATAAGTTTAATATGTGTATTCTGTACATCCTTTGGAGTGAGCCAATTAGCACCTATTCTCCCTCTATATTTTCATGATTTAGGTGTTCAAACGCCATCGGCTATGTCTCTCTGGTCAGGTTTAGCAACCGGTGCAACCTATTTAATCGTATGTTTAGTGGCACCCTTTTGGGGCCGTGTAGCAGATAAGAAAGGTCGTAAAATCACATTAATACGATCTAGCTTTGGTATGGCTTTATGTAATTTATTGCTCGCCTTTCAAACAACACCTGAAGGGGTTGTAATCATTCGTCTCATACAAGGATTAGTGAGTGGTTTTTATTCTGCAACCATTACCTTAATAGCCTCAGAGTCCCCCATCGAACGAACTGGTTGGGCACTTGGCTTATTAGCTTCGGCCAATCTGGCGGGTTCTCTAATTGGCCCTTTATTAGGTGGATATATTGCAGATACCATAGGTATTCGCAATGACTTCATCTTGGTTGGTATACTCATGGGTTTAGCTGGATTATTAGCCACTATATTTATCCATGAAAATTATGTACCAAAGCCTAATGTTGAGAAACTGTCTATTAGCAAGCTAAAAGAACAAATCCCTGAATTTAATAGTATTGTAGTATTGTGTGTAGCATCATTTATTTATGCTATATGCATCATGTCCTTACAACCTGTTATCTCCGTATATATTAAAGGCATCGTTCCGAGCAATACTGAAAATCTAGCATTTATTGCAGGCGCGGTCTTCTCAGCTATGGGTATTGCGCAATTGATAAGTAGTTCACCTCTCGGTAAGTTAGTTGATAAAATTGGGCCTCGCAAAAGTATTAGTCGTATCTCTTATCTATGTAGGCTTATTTAACATTCCTCAAGCCTATGTAACTGATGTTTACCAACTAGCACTCATTCGATTTTTACAAGGCTTCGGCCTAGGTGGTATGTTACCGGCATTAAACACCTACCTATCCTCTAAAACGCCTCGTGAATTCACGGGACAAGTATTCTCCTACAACCAATCATGTTTATTTCTTGGTTACTTCTTAGGCGCTGTTGGTGGTGCAAGCTTAATGGCTTGGCTAGGTTTTACTACCTTATTCTGGGCAAGTGGCTGCTTATTTATAATTTCTGCTCTTTGGATTGGCTTAAAACTCAAATAATAACGATACATAAAAGAAAAACCCTTCTATAGCTGATTATTAAGATTATATTCTCACGAATATGACATATCTAATCAGTATACAGAAGGGTTTTATTCTAGTAATTATGATATTAATATAATTGTAATGTTGATATAATTATAATTTCAATATAACGATCATATTGAACTCACTATAATAACTATACTTTCAAATATATAACCGATTTAAGACTATAATAACAATAGCATAATGACTACAGTCACGCAATAATACAAGGCACGGCATTACGTTTAGCCATTTCCATAGGGTTGATACCTGCCAGTCCTGCAATGATGATACCTGCCCCCGCAACAGGACTCATACTACGACCGATACCAGCACCGATTTGAGCCATGGATCCAAGTTGCATAATACCATAACCAAAGTCTGCAGCATGAGGTGTTACAGCACCATTAAAGGCAAGAGCTGCCGCATTACCAGAACCAGAAATAACCGCCAATAAGAACGGACCAAAGGCTGCCCCGATTTGGGCGATTTGTTGAGAGTTCTTCATGCCATCAATAAGGGCACTTGTAAGTCCAATGAGTTGCATCCCTGCTGTAAAGCATGCTGCTGCCGCCATAAGGCCTACTACATCACACATACCGTCACCAGTACCACGGAAGAACTTCTTAACCGCTTCTGTCACATTAGGGCGAACTGCAACGATACCAATAGCAGTACCGATGAGCATAGATACAGGAACGGAGATTTCTGGAATCACCGCTACCTGTTTACTACCTAATACAAGTAATACAAGAGGAATAATTGGAATGATTGCATAGAAATAATTTACTTTGAACTCTTTGCCTTCCTCTACAGTATCGTTTTTCATTACATACCCTGTATGCTCCTTCTTAACGATAGCTACAATATTAAGCAAAAATAGCGGCCACTACGATACCGATAATGGCTTGCATGGAGAAACTGGCAATAACTGTCATTACGTCTACTCCCGCCAGTTGTGCCACTTGAGGGTTAAACATAAGGCCTGGGCTCAAGGAGCTCCCCCATGTACCTAAGAAGATAGCAGAACCAGCCATTGCTGGATGTACTCCAGAACGAATGAGGGCAGGAATTAAGAGTGCACCTACGGCCGCCGCACAGCCTGCCGCTGTAGGCAATGCATATTAATTAAAAATGTAATAATAACAGCACCAGGAATGATGATTTTCGTCATCTTTTTAAGCCCTGCAGAAATGAAATACACCATGTGCTCTGTACATTTTGTATATTCCATAACATAGCTAAAACCTAACACCGTACAGATTGTAGGCACAAGGCCTGGATTTGTAAGTTCTTTTACAAAGGCTGTCGTACCAGCTCCAAGGTTGCCCCCAATAAAGCACATCAATAAGCCCGATAATAATAAAACGAGTCGTGTTTCAAACTGTTTAATAATAGCGATAAACGTCGCTACTACGATAACAATACCTGTAATAACCATAACTCTCCTATCCGTGTACATAGGATGCAAGATAGCTATATCCCCTCTATAAACACTTTACACCCAATACACAACTAACAACACTAAATACAAAATACAATAGTCCTATCTATGTCTTACACCTAATAGGCCTAACAATAGTAAAAGTAATCACTTAATTATATACAGTATAATCATATAACTATATAACTACTTATCTACATAACTACATAACTACATAACTACATAAAGAAGTATATTAAACAAGCTTTGTTTCTTCCAAGCTAAGTTTTCTAAGCACCTTATCAAGTACCTCTGCACCCGTTACAATATCATCCATTTCAGCAAATTCTGCAGGATTATGACTGATGCCGTCACGGCATGGAATAAAGATCATTCCCGTCGGAACTGCCTCCGTCCAATGCATCGCATCGTGACCGGCACCGCTCGGCATAGTCATATATTCTACACCTACAGACTTAACAGCCTCTTCGATTTCTCGAATCATCGCAGGGTGCATCGCCACTGGATGGTCTTGTGCAATAGGCTCAATCGTATAAGATAATCCCCGTTTTCCGGCAGTAATATCGATGAATTCCTTAACAAGAGTGACTACGGAATTGCGAGCTACCTTAGATATGCTGCGAATGTCTACCCCTAGCTTTACACCGCCTGGAATGACATTCATCGCACCAGGCGTAACCTCTACAACACCAACAGTACCCACCACGGGTGGCTCCTCTTGCATGGATGCAATCTCCTCGATACCGAGGATGATTTTTGAAGCCCCACATAGAGCATCATGACGCAAGTTCATCGGCGTAGCGCCACTATGATCGGCATTGCCCCGAATGGTCACATAGAATCGCTCTGGCGCTGCAATACCAGTTACAATGCCAATCGTTTTCTGTTCGTGCTCCAGCACCTTGCCCTGCTCGATATGAATTTCTGTGAAAGACTTTACAGGTCGTTTATATGCCATTGTTTCAATCCCATCGGGGTTTAAATTACGACCTTTCAACGCTTCGTACAAGGAAATTCCTTGTTTATCTACCAATCGGTGTAAGTCTTGTAATCTTAATTCACCACGCATGGCCTTACTACCTAGTGTAGCATTCCCAAAACGACCGGACTCTTCGCACATGAAGGATACCACAGCGATGGTATGATCATGTTCATAACCATCATCGATCATGCTACGAATTACTTCAATGGCAGACAATACGCCGACCACACCATCGTAATTACCTCCATTAGGCACGCTATCCGTATGAGACCCCACCATAACAACTGGTAAATCTGGTTTCTTACCAAGCTTATAGCCAATGACATTACCAAAATCGTCTATTTCAACGAATAAACCCACATCAGTCATGCGATCTATAATATATTGACGTCCTGCCCAGTCTGCATCGGTGAAAGCAAGGCGATTAATGCCCTCACCAGGAGCCGTCAATTGGGCCATAGCATCAAAATCCTTAACCAATCGCTCTCGTTGAATCATGTAACACCTCACAATCTATTACATCAATTACTGACAAACCATATGATGCTAGTACATAAAGCTTATTTTAAATAGTGAGCAGAAATGGTACCTAATGCAACGATACCGTTTAGCATATCCTCTTCATCGATATCAAAGAGCGGATTGTGATGCGGTGCTTTAATGGCAGATCCCACAACCATATAGGTCGCTCTACCGCCGCGATCAATGACACGGTTCAAGAAGTACGCACAGTCTTCACTGCCGCCACCGCTGTAATCGAATGGCACCTCTTTAAAGATCCCAAGTGGTTCCACGATAGCTTGTACTTCATGAGCTAAATCATCGCTGATGCGACCTGCAGGAGTTTCTCCTTGTTTTGTGATTTCAAAGGTACAATCATGCATTTCTGCAGCACCTTTAATAATAGTCTTCGACCGTTCAATCATGTAATCATTGATTTCTGTCGTAGCACCACGAGTTTCTAGTTTAAGAACCGCCACATCAGGAGTCACATTGCGGCCTGTACCGCTTTCAAAAACACCTACATTCATGCGAGAAGCCCCTTGACTATGACGAGCGATGGCTTGTAAGTTGAGAACCGCTGTACAGCCGGCGAGCATTGCATTTTGAGCCTTTTCAGGGGAGCCCCCAGCATGAGCAGAATAACCGTGGAACACCGCATCAAGTTTTGTAGTCGCCAAGAAGCCATGATCGCTACACGCAAAGCAATTGGATAGATTTTTCGTTAAACCCAATATGCATGCCGAACATCAAATCTACATCATCCACAACGCCCGCTTCCGCCATTGCTTTAGCACCGCGCACGCCTTCCTCAGCAGGTTGGAAAATGAGTTTAATAGTTCCTTTGAATTCATCCTTGTGCGCAGCCAAGTATTCAGCTAAGCCTAGCCCCATCGTCATATGTGCATCATGACCACAGGCGTGCATCGCCTTATCGTGACAAGAACGGAATCCTTTCTTTGTAGGCACATGGCTATCCTCTTTAGCTTCGATGACATCGTTGGAATCCATGTCTACACGAAACGCTACTACAGGACCTTCACCACCAAACTTCATAGTTGCAACGATGGCCGTTTTACCATAGCCCATCTTTTCTACAAGCACTGGATTAGCACCTTCTTCGATGGCGCGATCCATAGCAGCTTTCATAACCTCATCACTAGGCAAGCCCATGCGAGAATCTAAATCGAGTACATCCGCCCCTAACGCCACATCATAACCCAAAAGAAATAAGCATATCCGCCACTTTCGCAGCAGATCGATATTCAAGCCAAGCAGGCTCAGGGGTACATATGAAAGTCGCGACGCATAGCGATTAACGTATCACGTCGTTGTTGCACAAAAATCTTTTTACAGACATAAATACCTCCTTAACAAACTAATAATCACGTATACATTTACTATATGAATTGATATGTAAATAGTCAACTAAATGGCGCATGTATGCAGTATCTAAAAATATACTTTATGTTATAACAAAAAACACATATACTACGAAATGATTTCTGTGATATATGTGTTCTTATCGATTTATTCTAATATTGTTTTATTCAGTTTTGTCAGTACCTCTCGTTTAATAGTTCGTTGTCTATCCCAAGCAATGATAACAACGGTAGCAATAATCATAGCCATACCAATTAGCCCTAATAGACTAAATTCATTTCCTAAAAAAGCCCACCCAAAGAAAGCCGCCGAAATAGGCTCTATAGATGACAAAATAGATCCTGGTACGGCCCCAATTCGTTTAACCCCTTCTAAATAGGCATTGAAAGATACTATCGTCCCGAGAAATATGACATTAAAACAACCAATAATAGTCCATGCGTCCCACACTGCATATGAATTCGGTTGATGGAATAATATAGCGGCTACAATACCACTAATAAGCATCCCAAACCCTACAATAGGCAATGTGCCATATTTGTAGAGTAAATCAACAGGAGAAATACTATATACGGCTACACCCACAGCAGATAAAAGCCCCCATACGAGAACCGCCATTGGGAAGCTTTCAATAGAAAGACCATCACCATTCCCCATTAAACAAATGGTCCCCACTAAGGCCAGTATAACAGAAACCATTTCCCCCTTGGATGGTCGTTTACCATAGCGAACCAGCAGGTAAATAATAATCATAGACGGCGCCAGATATTGTAATACCGTTGCAATGCCAGCTCCAGCTAAAGCAATGGATCTGAAGTATGTATATTGGCATAATGCCATTCCAAATACGCCAAAAACAATGAGCCCTAGCGTATCCTTTATACTATGAAATACATTAAAGATAGAGTTTCCAAATCTAAACCATGCATAAATAACAGTTAGTAAAACCTGCTGTAATCAATCGCATAGTTACTAGCCATTCCAAATTCATATCTCTAAAATTGCTTAAGAACTGTACGGATGCACCTGATACGCCCCATAAAACAGCCCCTAATAGAGTTATAATAACACCAATAACTTCATATTGTTTCATGCTAGTCACCGAGCAAAGATACGTGAACTTTCACAACCACCTTACGGATTTTAATAGGTTTATCGTTTACAGCAAGCAAAGGCCGATGAACATCAGAGGGGAAGAATACAGTGTAGTACCCTTCTGGGCAATGGATTTGCCCTTCATCAACCGCTTCATTAGGATAAAAATAGCAATCTCGATCTGGATAGGACTCCACAGGTTTAACGAGACCTTTATCTACGAAAAAGCCCATGTTTTCCTCGCCGCTCACCATAAATTGGATATCTACATAATTACGGTGCGATTCCGGTTTTGTAGCTTCAAATAGTTTTGTTTCTACATCGTCTACGTTAGCATACATCATGTCGCCTTCAATGGCATGACGTCCTCCAGGCAATGTTTTCAAATCTGTGTTTTTCAAGAAATCCAAAGCGCGCACGATGGCTTTAGGATAGCCCATTTTTGTATAATCTGCGGTAATACTAGAGAAAAACATACACAATCCTTTCACAATATCTATGGATATGGCACCACAATAAACTAATTATATTATCTTTTATGTTAGCACATATATACATAAAGAACTAGCTATTCTCTTATGTAAAAGCCCTCCATACGCTACATATATGGAGGGCCTCAGTAAAATACTATTCAAATTTATGACTTTCGTCAATTATTACACTATGAAATTGTTACAGTATTAAATTGTTACATTATGCAATTGTCTATTCAGTTGTAATGATTCAAACTGTATTAGATACAGCATGTGGCCATTACCTTATTCTTGGGTTTTATGAGCAGCGATAATTTCTTCCGCTTGCTTATGGGGAACCTCTTCATAGGTATAGAACTGACGGTTAAATACGCCTTGTCCTTGTGTAATGGAGCGCAATGCAGTCACATAATCGGACATTTCAGCCAATGGTACTTGTGCTTTAACAACGGAAATACCTGTTCTTTCACTTTGTTCCATGCCTAATACACGACCTCGACGGCTATTCAAAATCACCCATGATGTCGCTATGAAAGCATCTGGTGCAAACACGTTGACTTCATAGATTGGTTCTAATAGGACTGGTTTCGCCTTAGGAATCACATCCTTGATAGCCTGTGACGTAGCTACTTTAAATGCTAACTCTGAGGAGTCTACACTGTGGTAAGATCCATCCAAGAGTGTCACTTGCACGCCAATCATAGGATATCCTGCAATTAGGCCTTTATCTAGGGTTTCTTTGGCACCCTTTTCCACTGCTGGTATGTATTGTTTAGGTACAGCACCACCAAAAATTTTGTCTACGAATGCAAATTCGCTACCATCATATAATGGATCCACTTGAATCTTAACGTGACCATATTGACCATGACCGCCACTTTGTTTCTTATACTTAGACTCGGTTTCAGCAGAGCCTTTAATGGTTTCGCGGTATGGAATATATGGAGCCACAAGTTTAGCTTGTACGCCGTATTTACGGTCCATTTTGTTGAGGATATGCTCGAGATGTACTTCACCCATACAATCGATTTGTAATTGGCGAGCTTCAGCATTTTTCACTACTACGCAAGTAGGATCTTCTTCCGCCACTTTAAGAACAGCACTAGCTAATTTTTCCTCCTCACCTTTTTTCACTGGCTCCATAGCCACAGTGTATAGAGGTTGAGGGAAACGAATAGCATCGTATGTCACTTTAAAGTCAGGAGCCGTTAATGTATCGCCGGTCTTAGCATTGGCCAATTTCGGTATCACTACGATATCACCAGCTTTAGCAGCGGATACAGGGATTTGTTGCTTCCCAATAAGGGTAACCATCTTGCCCCATTTTTCTTTCTACACCTTGGTTCACATCAAAGAGGCGATCCCCTTCTTTCAGTTCACCAGAGAAGATACGTACAAAGCTTTGTTTGCCTGCGAATGGGTCTAACAATGTTTTAAATACGAATGCAGTTAATGGTTTATCTACATGTACAACACATTGTTCGCCGGTTTCCGCATCAGTTGCGGTCATCACTTTTTAGTTGCATCCGGCATGTAACGGATCATACGATCCAATAGCTTGATCTAAGCCAATACGAGATGTGGCACTGCCACACATGATTGAGCACACACGGCCACTAATCATCCCTTCACGCAAGCCTTGGCGGATTTCCTCTAAGGATAATTCTTCGCCTTCTAAATATTTTTTTCCAACAACTCATCGCTACCTTCAGCCGCGGCTTCTACGGTCATTTCCCGAATTTCTTGAGCCTTTTTCGATAAGGTGAGCTGGTACAGCGACCTCTGTTGGTTGGCCGTCCTTATAAGTAAACGCAGTCATTTTTTGCTACGTCTACAACGCCTTCAAAATCAGCGCCTTCACCGATAGGAATCTGCAACGGCATGATGCCTTTGCCAAATAATTCCGCATTCTTTCAATAGTACCGAAGAAATCAGCACCATCGACATCCATTTTATTGATAAATGCCATGCGAGGCATTTGTAATTCCACTGCATAATCCCATGCGCGAACTGTGTCGGTTTCTACACCAGATGTGGAGGGAGCACCATCAACATGCCATCGCACGCACGCAAAAGCGGCACGAACTTCGCCATGGAATTCATTATAGCCTGGAGTGTCTATGAAGTTAACCTTATGGTCATGCCACTCACATGGCGCCATGCCCAATTGAATAGTTACATTACGTTTAATTTCTTCCGGTTCCAAAGTCCATAATATGTTTATTATCTTGACCTTTACCTACGAAATCAACCGCACCAGAAGTTAACAACAAGGATTCAACAAGGCTGTTTTACCCGCACCATCGTGGAAACAACAGCAACGTTTCTAATTTTATCACTACTGTACTCTTTCATTGGAATCGCCTCCTTACTGGCAAATTACGGCTTTGCTAATACATTTCGACACTACAATAAAAATCCTCTTTTTCTGAGAAAAATTTCTCAAAAAGAGGATTAATATAATTCTTCAATCTATTATTCGACGAATAAATACTCAAATTTACCAATAAGAACTTAGAAGAGTACCGTAACCATACAGAGTATAACTAATATTGCAATACTAGCCATCTATAGTTCCGACGACTTTCCTCCTATTCCTAAAAATTTTAGTATTTCTATGTTTATAATGAACTTAGGATTTATTAATAAAAGCTTTTATTCATAAACCTATATATAGATGGGACTAGTTCTCTCACAAAGTTATAAAAAAGACGGTCTGTACTTGTGCCGCAACATCAGGAACGAGGAGCAAACAAGTATAGGCCGTCTTTTTTAATTAAGTTGTCGATATGTATTGGGGCTCCATCTATATATAGGTAAGACTCCCCCAAAGCTTATAATAGGATACATGAGTTAGATACACGAGAAAACTAAAATTTCCCCGTCCGTTTACCGTAGTGCTTGGAGTCCCCATTTTGTTTCCAACCTACTGTATCACCGATGGACATTACGCGGCGCGTCAAGCAGTCTTTACATTGTTCTGCATTGTCGTCCACGCAAGGCTTATTATCATATAGCAAATATTTTGCACGGTGTTCAGGAATGGTGATGATAGGCATTAGGATATTCGCCCCTGCAGCCAAGCCTTTTTCACGGCCTAGTTTATCTAGTGCTTGTAACGCCGTCGTAGCTGCAATGTTTACGTCTTTCAAAAATAGACGTGTTAAGGCAATCATCTTAAGCCCTAGTTGAACGCGGCGTAATTTACCTGCTTCGTCATCGATGCCCATTGCCAAAGCTTCTTGCCCTAGTGGCGTATCATGATGCACCACATAAGGGCCCATGCCGATCATGTCGATATCCATATCACGATAGAACAAGATATCATTTACGAGGTCATCTTCTGTTTGCCCAGGTAGACCAATCATAACACCTGTGCCAACTTGGAAGCCGACGCGGCGCAAACGACGTAAGCATTCTACGCGCGTCTCAAAGGAGTGCAATTCATCACGAGGATGAATCTTATGGTATAAATCTGTATTGGTTGTTTCAATGCGTAATAAATAACGACTCGCACCGGCTTCACGCATGCGGCGGTACGCCTCTTCGCTTTGTTCCCCTACGCACATCGTTATGCCAAGAGAGCCATCGCCAATGGCTTTAATGTCGCGAATTAAATCCACAACATAGTCCACAAAGGCATCATCACAGCGTTCACCAGATTGGAGTGTAATGGAACCATATTCATGGTCGTATGCCCACTGTGCCATCTTTGATGATATCTTCGCGATTCATATCAAAGCGTTCCGTCTTGTCATTTTACGACGGATACCGCAATAATTACAATTCTTAATGCATCGGTTTTGAGAACTCGATGAGGCCACGATAGTATGCTACAGGCTTTACGTATTTTGCCTTCACTTCGTAGGCCTTTTTATATATCAACTGCAACTGTTCTTCATCAGTTACAGACATGAGAAATCGCAATTCCTCCTCGGTCAGCCATTCATCGCCAACGAGGTCTTTTGCAAGAATGTCTTGCACTTGCAAACAATCACTTCCTTTCGTAACGAACCGTCATCGATTCGCTTGGTATGGTAATGGATTCAATGTCAGAGACACTGAGTTAAATCCATTAACTTCGCGCGGGCAATTCCGCACATGTTTCACTTGTCGAGTTAAACATTCATGAGCCATCACACCGCGACTCATTTTGGAGGACGTACTCATCTGCTTAAACGTATCGCCCCGTAATTCCCAAAATTCAACGGTTACCACCTTTGGATGGTTCACCATTTTTGCATATTCTTTAGAGGCTAGGTTTAGGATCCAATCTTCCTTGTGAAAGTATGCATCCACCGCTTCACGCCATGTATCGTATAGATTAATGCCCACCTTATCGACCATATCGAGTCGATAGTTGCGTACACCCATAGTAGGCTCAACGACACCGTACAACGCAGACAGCACAACGAGGTGGCTTTCACCAAAGGTCTTGGCTTCGTCAGATAAATTCGACCAGTCCAAATATTTGAAAGCAATGCCATCGTAACTTTCACAGGCACGACCTACGGGATGAGCCTCAAAGGACTGGTAAAAATCAAAGAGATCCTGTGCCTTATCATCCTTAAGTTTTAATGCTTTTCCAAGAGCTGCTACATCGAGAGATTGTACATGTGTTACAATTTCTTTCGTGATGTTCGGCTGAAATTGGCCGTCTCGGGCTGCATGATGTACGGCCTCAGCGTTGCTAGCAACATCAGTAATCGTTTTTGTCTTACTAGGAGAGAGGACGATTTTCATGGGATAATTCCGCCTTAATAGATTCCTCTGTCAAATTGTCGATCAATTCAGGGTTCCACAACATGAGAGGCACCGCCACTACGTGGCTTACTTTTTAATTCTTTACATAATTTAATGCATTCTTTGAGATAGTTGAATCTTCATCTACAAGATCGCATACGATAACCACATGACGACCTTTAAGATTTACACCTTCGTAATCGATGCTTTCAGCAGATACTGTAAGCATGCCTGTTTCCAAGCGACCTTCGCTCATATCATTCAAACGAGACATCAATACATGCTCAAGCATAGTAGATACAGGTGTCACTACACGACCTATGCCGATAAGAGCCTCAGGTTGTGCATGAACGATAACTGTTTTTCTTCCGTTTATCCGTTCTGAACTCAATAAGGGCTTTTTCTAAAGCGCCCAAAAATACGAATAACTGCCAAGGATCAAAAGAGCCTGTTTGGAACATATCAATAACAGAACCATCCTCATCCATATTGAGGCGCGTCAATAATTCTTCAGCAATGTCGTTAACCACAACACTAAAATCAGATTGTATTGTCTCTTGTACGTTGATTTCCTTTGCCATTAGGGCCTCCTAGTTTTCCATATATCACACTGCTGAGTGATACTTTCAACAGATATTATATTATTCTTAAAAATATTATTCTTAAAAATATTATTCTTAAAAAAATATTATTCTTAAAAAAATATTTTTCTTAATTATACTATTTTTTTAATTGTAACATATTTTATACCCCTCTTGGGTATTCAAAGATACGCTTTTTCACATAATGGATACGTTAGCAACATGGCAAAAGGACCGCCATAGCGGTCCTTTTGCATTCTAATGTTGTATTCTAATGTTGTACTCTAATATTATACTCTAATGCTGTATTCTAATTATGATTTTTATAATAAACCTTTTGTAACTAACAAAAATATGCTCTTAGCCTACAATCAATAAGTAGATATTCATGATCGTAACGATGATACCTATGCCCCATAAGAATATTTGTAAATTTGCGGTTCGCATATTCTCCCATGACCTTGTGGCTACTTGTCATGTAAAGTTGCAAGAATATGGTGATAGGTAATTGCAAGCTCAAGAACATTTGAGAGAACAATAATGCTTGGAAGGAATCTGTAATAAACACGATCAATAATAATGCTGGAACATATGTTGGTGCCAAGCCTAATCGCGTATGGAAGTCTTTCATATCATAAGACTCGCCAAACATTCCTGCAAAGATACTTGCCCCGCCATACCTGCCGTAGCAGATGAGGCAAAACCTGCAAATAACAGTGCTATCGCAAAAATAATACCCGCTGCGGGTCCAATGAGTGGTCGCAACAACTCCTCAGCCTGTTCAAGCTCTGTTACTTCAATACCATGAGCAAAGAAAACAGCCGCCGCCAATATAATCATGGCGGAGTTAATCATCCACCCAATCCCCATAGATAACAAAGTATCGAGGAATTCATAGCGTAACTGCCGTTTCATTATCGCTGGATCTTGTGTATTGAACTGGCGACTTTGGATGATTTCAGAGTGCAAAAACAAGTTGTGAGGCATAATTACGGCCCCTAATATACTCAAAATAACGAGCATCGATGTATTAGGAATATTAGGATCCACCCAACCTATACCAGCCGCTGCCCAATCCACATTAACCATATTTACCTCAACGAGGTACGCCAATGCGATGAGGGATACAAAACCAGCAATGATTCGCTCTAATTTACGATAGGAGTTCGTAATGAGCATGACCGTACAGATAAGAGCCGTCAAAATGCTACCTATCAAGATAGGAATACCAAAGAGCATCTTCAAGGCGATAGCGGCGCCAATAAACTCAGCCAAGGCCGTCGCTGCCGCTGCAATCCCTGCCGTGCTAAGCACAAAGCGAGATGCATAACGCGGTAAGAACTCATAGGCACACTCCGATAAGCATTGACCGCGTACAATCCCTAAATGTGCCACATTATGCTGTAATAAAATGAGCATAATCGTAGATAGTGTGACTACCCACAGCAATTCATAACCATAACTGGCGCCGGCTGCCAAGTTGGCGGCCCAGTTTCCCGGATCGATAAATCCAACGGTTACGATTATACCAGGTCCTATATATTTAAAGACCTCACTTACCTGCTGCTTACCGTTTTGATGGACAGTAAACAACTGTTTCTTTAAAAAATCAATCATTATAACCCCTTACTAAGAGTTATAGAGTGAACGTCATCTCCGTCTGCATACGAGCATCTGTTTTGGACTTTTTATCCTTGGAATCAGCGTAACGAATACGCACTTCATTATTTACCTTAACGCGAGAATCATCAATTTTGAATTTCTTCATTTTTTCTTTGATTTGTTCATCTGTTAAAGCGCGTTCTTCCGGTTTTGCTACTTCATCACCAGCCTTATCAAGAGCCTCTTGTTGATCCTTGGATATTTGATACGTCTTACCAGATTTTTTAGCCTTTTCAGCACGCTTTTCATCTAGTTTTTGACGGCGCTCATCAGTAGCTTTTTTATCACGAGCAATACGATAGTCCATTACATCACGCATATTTTCTTGGTAAATACGCAATGCATATTCCCGATCATTATCGTTCATTTGCTCACGTTTTGTGACTACCTCATCGATAAGCGGCATAAGCTCATCCTTTGTATAGCTAGTACCATCAAAAGTAAATCCGTGGGTATCTGTAATAGCACCATGTTTAATGAGCCTTTGTAACGCTGTATATGTCCAATCATTAGGCGTAATAACATCTGAGTTTATATGCTGTTGTCCTTTACTAGAACTACTAACAGTCTCTACATCAGCACTTACGCCATCCACCATAGGACGTGCACTTGGGATGGCAATACTTTCAGCATGACTAAAGCCAACAGACGCAACGAGGCATAATGCCCCAATGCCTAACGCTCGACGGATACGATTCATTTGACGTGTATGTTTTGTATTCATAAGAGTCTCCTTAAAATTACATTTTATACAATCTATTATATGAAACCCCTAGACATACGTCAACTCTACACCCTTACACACCTGTGTCATTCAATACTAATAAGGCCTTGGACTCACTCGAATCCTCACAATTTCTAGGCCTATATAAATAATATAATAAATCACTATATTATACAAAAAGACCCCACATCGAGTGATGTGAGGTCTTTACATGGCGGAGGATTAGGGATTCGAACCCTAGCGACGGTAACCCGCCCTAACGATTTAGCAAACCGTCCTCTTCAGCCTCTTGAGTAATCCTCCATGCTTTACTGGGTAATCATATCATACCCAATAAGGCATTGTCAATCGTCTTATTTCAGCATAGATTCGATGAACCAGATTTGTTTTACATAGTATGCAACGTGATCTTCCATCATGCTTATGAGCAAGAAATCACCTTCTTCATCAGCTGCTGCACGAATTGCTACAGCTTGATCATTCATGTATTTAAAATCTTTAAGAAGGATATCAATTACCTTTGCTTGAGGGATGTCTTCTTGACCCAATTCTTCGATTTTAGTCAATTTTGCGTATTCTGCAGAATTTACCAATGGAAATTGACCTTGCATTTTCACATGTTCTGCTACGGCATCAAAGTATTCAAAAGCTTCATCATAAATAGATTCCAAGTATTCATGAATGGATTTGAATTGCGGACCAGTTACATTGAAGTGTAGGTTATGTAATTTCACATTCCATACGGAAAGATCTGCTAAATATTGATTTACTTGTTGTACGTTTTTCATAATAAGACTCCTTTTTTCACTTAATTCTCAATTATAGTTTATTCTAAAAGCAGAACAAACACAGTTGGCTTCTACGCCATCAATTCGTTTATTTAATTCATAATCAATATTGATTATGTTTTATATTCTACCAATAATGATTTTTCCATGTCAATATATGAATAGATATTTTTGTATAAAAGTTTAATGAAAACATTATAACCATACTAAATCAAACATATCCCCAATCCAATACAATACCTACCAAATCTAAATCCAATACTTCACGGAATCATGTTTCTACGAATCATAAAAACCTCTAACTACTAGTTAATCTAATAGTTAGAGGCTTGTATGATTCTATATTCAATATGACTCTATATTAAAAATGATTATATATTAAATACGTTTCTATATTAAATATAGTATTCTATGTAATTATCAGGAATCTTCTTCTCCTCTGCTTGTGCAGCAGCTGCATTGCGACTAGGTTTACGGACATACATATTTTCTGGATCTGTTTCAAAGATTACCATATCCTTAGGAATATCATGTTTAATAACGAGATTACAGCCAATCTTCGTGCGCGCCCCAATCGTAATATCCCCTAAGATTTTTTTGTACCCGTACCGATGAGTACATCATCTTCAATGGTCGGATGGCGCTTTACCTTTTTAGAAGACATCCCACCTAGTGTTACTTGATGGAACAAGGTTACATTATCGCCTACAATAGCCGTTTCACCAATAACAACCCCCATACCGTGATCGATAAAGAGACCGCGACCAATCGTCGCACCTGGATGGATTTCAATGCCCGTTACATGCCGAGAATGGAGAGCCACACGACGAGCCAAGATGGGCCACCCCGCCTTATATAAACGGTGGGCAAAGAAGTGCCAGAACAAAGCCGTAATATGAGGATATGTCCATATAACCATCCATACACTTGTGGCAGCTGGGTCAGAATCCATTACACGCTTAATATTATATTGAATTTTGCCCCATAATTCGCGCAAACCTTGCATCATAGTGACTCCATCTCAAATAACTCTACTTAACATTCTACAGAAATATAGATATATCTAGTATATCAACATATTGGGTCTATATTCCTATATATAGGCTTTATATCTATATAGACCCTATTCTTATACCAATCAAAATTCAGTATTGTATCTATCTGAAACCTATTATTTTACGTATTCGTTGTTGCCGAAGTCCAAGAGGGATAAATATTTCTCTACTCCATCAGGTGCAATAACAACGATGTTCGCCTTAGGTAACTCACGAGCCATGCGTTTTGCCGATACAATGGCCGCCCCCGCGGAAAGGCCAATAGAGATACCACTTTCACGCATAAAGGTTTGCACCTCGCTAAAAAGCTTCTTCGTCACTTACAGTTTGCACACCATCCATCAATGTTTGGTCAAAGTTTTCAGGAATGAAACCAGCCCCAATGCCTTGTATTTTGTGAGGACCGCCCTTACCTTCGGTAATAGCAGGAGATCCCGTTGGCTCTACAGCAATGGCTTTTTAGATTAGGATTATGTTCTTTCAATCGTCTTGTAACGCCTGTGAAAGTACCACCTGTACCGATACCCGCTACAAATACATCGACATTCGGCACTTGTTCTACAATTTCAGCACCCGTTGTACGGTAATGCATATCTGGGTTTGCAGGGTTTACGAATTGCCCCAAGGTGAAAGCATTGGGATACTTCTCTAAAATTTCATTGGCCCGCTCAAGAGCCCCCTTCATACCTGTTTCTTTTGGAGTTAAGATGAGCTGCGCCCCATACGCCTTAATAAGCTCACGGCGTTCTTTACTCATACTTTCAGGCATGATAATCACTGTTTTAATATGTAGAATAGCACCTACCATAGCAAGAGCGATTCCCGTATTACCACTTGTGGCTTCTACAATGATGCTATCCTCATGGATGCGACCTTGCTCTCTTGCAGCCTGTAACATACCGAGAACGGCACGGTCTTTTACAGAACCGCCTACATTATATTTTTCAAGTTTTACATAAATATTGGTATTTGGCAATTGATATATCGGTGTTTTACCAATAAGTTCAGTTGTTTGGTTTGTTACTATACTCATCTAATTCTCCCTCTAGCGATAGATGATAAAAATCGTCCTTAGGAACATCCCAAGGACGATTTTATATTGCACCTTGTTATTCACCATATACGGGGTATAACCGTTTATGTATTCCAATTAATACAACCATACTCTAACATTTGAATCATTTCATTGTCAAGAGAATGAGAACGACTTTTAAAGCCCTAAAAATACAGGAAATAACTAGCTTTATCTATTTTTTGTAAGTGCGTCAAGTACCCCATCCCATGTGATGGGTACCATTATAATGATGAGGGCCAATCCAATAAAGAAAATTGCTCCTACCAAGACTGTAAGACGAGGGATAAGAGATATAGCCATGCTACTAGCTAAGTGCGATACTTTAGTTACATCATGATGTAATGCTACATGGCCCCATAAGAAACCAGCAACTACATAGGTGATAATATATGGGTCGAAAATGATTAGGGTCGTCAATTCATTATTAACATGCATAATTCGGTTAATACTCGGAGACACTAGTACATTTACAAGTATGGCTAGGATTTTAAACCACACTAGGCACACGATATAAGGCCACATTGTTTTTATCGTCATTCTCAGCATATAGAGCAAGCCCACCAAGCTCGCTCCAAGAGAGCCTCTTTGACTCCCCATGTACTGCTCCATCCAAGAAGGCTTATGTTTACCTACATCTACTTGGTCATAATAAAAGGATAAATCCCGTTCTCCATGAGTTAAATCAACGAGCCCTAATACTTGAAACAACACAAGCGAAAAGACTAGAATAACGCCTATTTGAAAGCTTTCACTAAAGAACATATCCATAGGATCGAAATCAAAATAACCAATGTTAAAAAGATTACCATATACATCGTGAAACGCAATATATATACCATTCGTTACGAGCATATCTAACACAAATAGGAGTAACACAAAGATGATATATCCGTTCCAGCGAGTCCATTTACTTTGTTCTCTTAAATGAGTGTGAGTCCCTACGATTATTGACGCAGGTTGTAAAGACAAGGTCACACCCATCATAAAACAAGTAATAAAGGATGCGACCATTGTTAAATATTCGTATGCCATATTAACGGTATGCTACGCGCTCAGGCTGCATGTCGTGGAAATGAAGGCGCTCTTTTGCCGTTTTTTCCCACTCTGTACCAGGCTTGCCATAGTTTGCATATGGATCGATAGACAAGCCACCGCGCGGCGTAAACTTGCCCCACACCTCGATATATTTAGGATCCATCAACTTCACAAGATCTTTCATGATAATGTTGATGCAGTCCTCGTGAAAGTCCCCATGATTGCGGAAACTAAACAGATACAACTTCAAAGACTTGGACTCAACCATTTTCTTATCTGGCACATAAGAAATATAGATTGTGGCAAAGTCTGGTTGACCTGTCATAGGACACAAACTTGTAAACTCAGGACAATTAAACTTAACGAAATAGTCATTATCAGGGTGTTTATTATCAAACGCCTCTAACACCTGTGGTGCATAATCAGTAGGATAATCGGTCTTGTGACCTAACATCGTTACCCCTTGTAACTCTTTTTCAGATCTGCCGGATACCATAAGGAACCTCTTTTCTATAAACTTTATAATTCTATAATTAGATATACTAAATAATTCATGTAACACTTAATTATAGCATATAAAGAATTACTTATATCAGTACATTCGCTTTTACCATCTACAATTATTATTTTATCAGAGTCATGACAAATTAATTTATGATTTCTAAAATACGTTACTATTCCTTTATACCGCCATTAGCAACACTAATATTAGCCCCAACAGACCAGCCTTTACTTTTGGCGTTTTCAAGCTTTTCACTTGTATTTGTTGCCGCTTGTAAAGATACATCATTAGAAGCCACTAATTTAACGGCTTTTGCCTGAAATTGTTTCACCAACAAATCTAATAAACACATAAAATAAAACTTTTCTCATCTCTATGACTTATCTATAACATCCACGCAGGCCTCAAATGAACGATTAAATAAAAAGGCGCTATAGTTCTAAACCATTCAGTATATACTACTGAAGATTAGACTATAACGTCCTTTTTAATTAAAAAATACTGTCAAATACTTATTAAATTAAATAGTCTATCTAGCCAACTCTTATAACCTGAGTCATAACTCAACGTCGAATAAGTCTTTGGTGTAATTAATTTATCTATATAATACTTATCTTTATCTGATAAAGTATTAACAGTCTCTATATTATTACCATATAGCAACATTAATTGCGCATTACTTATGTACTGTTCAAACAAAGGGGCCTCATTATAAATCATGCGCATCTTATTTGATTCTACATCAATAATATAAACGGCTCGTTCACCTAATACATAAAGTGTTTTTATCCTCCAATAATTTGGCATAAACGCTCACTTCAAGTGTTATATTCTTACTCCTATCCGCTAACTCAACTACTGGATATCGACTAAATTCATAGTTACCAATTACAACGATTTCCTTACTGGGATTTTTGATAAAAAAATTTAGTGTAGCTCAGAGAATATATATAAACTAAAAACTTAATATAGCTACAATCCCTATCATCACTCTTATATCAAAAATATATTTGAATTTTCTCATCACTTAATTTCCAATTAATAAATCAACCCACTGTTTATCAATGTCACGTAAACGTCCGTAATCAAATATTTGATTACTAGATTTTTATTAGCTCTTTTTTTACTTTAGTTTTTATCAATCTTTGTAAGTTGAGATAAAATGATAACTGAATCACCAGATGCTTCAAATATTGAATTGATAACTTGCTCATGGACAGCATTCTTCTTATATGGATTTGGATAAAATGAAATTTCAATAAAAAGATAATTTATTTTTCAAAAAAATATAGACTCCATACTCCCAGCAACATAAGTCTTATTATTTGATGAAGTAGCACCATAAACAAAAGACTCTATATTCTTTTGTTCATATGCACTATAAAGTCCACCATCTGCTAGTACCAAATATTTGCCCAAACCAATAATTTGTATAGAGTTATCTCTATTTAAGTCCGAAAAAGAATAAAGTATGCACTTGAATTAAAAGACATACTAATAAGCTTTACTAAAATAGATTTCATAAACAATACTTTGATACCAATCCCTCCTATACTACTGGATTCTATTAAGAAATCTTGAATTAGCCGTATTATTTATACTATTCATATAGGCCTCAACTTTATAGGCTGGAAGCGTTAATTTTATTGCCTCTGTAGTCCAGTAAAATGGACTATATCTACCACCAGCTTCCAGTTCTGCTACAGGTTTTTGAACATTTATCGCATTAGGTCCAATAGCTCGACTAATATGATTATCATATCCATCTGAGAACTGAATTGTTACTAAATAGTCTTTTGTATTTGCATCATATCTAACTGTAGTCAATGCAGTAAATTTACCAGCTAAATAATATTGCTCTGAAATAAGTGGGTTTTCAGCTTCATAACTATCCGACCATGTTTTCATTGAATTTGCAACACCCCCAACACGTTCACTGTTAATAATTGTATTATTAACAATCTCTAGATTTTACTATCATATTGAAGCATAGCCTTTTGCAACATTAGATTCAGCACCATATGTAACTACATCATAAGTATGCATTTTTTTATCTACACCTAATATACTACGCTTACTAACACCAATAATACCATATTGCCCAACTAATGCTTCGCGATTATTAGATAAAAATGTATTTAATGCATCCACAGTAGATGGACCATATGATGCCATTTTAGGCGTCCAATATTCTCGTAATGAATTTTCAGCTTTATCTAAATCTTTTTACTGTTAATTCCTTGGCACGTACCTTATAGTATTCCTCATTATGCTCCTTATTACTGTTCTCCAAAAATGTATTGATATTTTGCTCCATAGTCTTATTTCTTACTCGTTTAGTTGTCTCTGTAAGCTTAAAGCGATCAATATTACCGTTATTATCTTCACCATAAATTACATTTGAAACTGAATGTAACTTCATCCCTGCTTTTATAAGACTTTCTCTTGCCGATTGGTCGAGTTTCGAGTATACAACACTGTTATCTCGTGTATCATATTTTAAATTGAAATGTCCCTCTACAGAATGTAATTCCCCATTATATTTTATAAATGTTTCACCTATATCAGTCCCATCCCCAATAAAATTATCTCCATAATAATACCAAACAATTGCGCCTCGAGGTAGATCCGACTCTTTAACTTCAACGACATTAGTCATATCATCAATAGCTTTATAGAAACGATAACTACCATCCTTTTGTTTAATTGCCTGATATTTGGCCTCTGGTACAATCTTTCCATTAATCTTCATCGCGCCTTGATAATTCCACTTAGTCCCATATTGTGCTTCAGCTGCACCTGTTACAGGGGAATAGCCTAAGCTACCATTTACAGCAGCACCTAGTAGAGCACTTAATGTTTGAGCTACATCAGGTTTTTCTTTAGCAATTTTTTGAATTTCTCCAATTAACGCTTCATTCGTAGCACCAGCATAAAAACCACTTCCAGGTTTATTTCCTGCCATACGAGAAGATACTTCAGCTACTATACCATGAGCTGCAGCTTTTTGCAGCTTTACCTTCTTTAGAGGTTGGATTCCAATTATGTAATTGTCCAAAGGCTTCTTTTGCAAATAATTTAGATAATTCTTGACGTTCTTCAATTTTTCTTTTTTTATCAAAGATTTCATCAAGCTTATTCAAGCTATCTTTTTGTATCTCGAGAAAGTGTTTGCATATTAAAGTCAGCGTCTCGTACTTCTATTGTACCATTTGAAATAGCAGATTTTTGTAATGGAAGAACTAGATTTACTAGAATCTGGTAACAAATTAGGTAATGTGCCTAATGTGTTCCACACGGTATCTTTTTCAGATTTACTAAGATTCTTAAAATTACCGACATGATTATAACTCATACCTACATTACGAGACGTATATTCTGCCGTATTTTCAACATCTTTAACATCCAATGATTTAGTGGATAATTTATTTTTTTATTAGAGTCTGCTGTACTATCTATAACAGCCCCTGTTAATGATGTTGTTTCGGCCGTGTTAATTACAAATCCACCATCACCTGCATATATACCCGCTTGATCAGTAACACTTGTATAATCACTTTTCATTTTACCTTTGCTTGAACTCATAGATACATTACTTAGAGAACCCGCATTTGTAGATACACTAAACCCTTTATTAGAGCTTTCACCTACATATGTCTTTGTATCTTGTAAGCTTTCAATGGAAAGGTTTCCACCTACGTTGGCTGTTACAGATTTACCAATTACCTTGGAACCACTGATATGGGTGTCCTTTCCAGATGTAATAGCAACAGCATCCGAACCTACAACAATAGTACCAGTATGTGTTGTTACCTTTGTATTACTCTTTTATTTTGCAGCATTAGCACTAGCATCAAAACCTAGTATACCGCCACCAGCAACACTAATATTAGCCCCAACAGACCAGCCTTTACTCTTAGCATTTTCAAGCTTTTCACTTGTATTTGTTGCCGCTTGTAAAGATACATCATTAGAAGCCACTAATTTGACTGTTTTACCGGAAATTGTTTCACCAACAGCTTTAATATTTCCTTTGATAGAGTCTGCACTATTAGCCTCAATTGTAATATCACCATTACTTTCAATAGAGCCCCCATCAAATGTATTTGCTTCATAGGAAGACTCACTTCGACTACTACTAGAGCCAATACTTACACGAATATTTACAAGATTACCTGCTTTAGCACGTTTCTTAGCCTTATATCCAGCTTTATTATTTTCTAAATCAGCTAACTCTGCATTTCCCTTACTTATATTAGCTTCGCCTACTTTGGTTTTATAATCAGCAACATTTGCTGTTGCTGTATTCGCATATCGATTCATAAGAAATACATTATATTAGACTATAATCCATATCTACGATAGTTTTTTTACATTAAAAGTAATCCACAATCTCTCGCCTCTATAATATCCTTCAAACTGCTACCATTTATTAATGGATTTTTCTAATAAAGGTAAAAAAATCATTACATTCAACCAAAAGCTCTTTATCTTTCCATAATTGCCATAATTCCCCATAAGTAACAATCCCATATGTAAAAATCATTATAATATATTTCTAATTCCCTGTTATACGTCAAGCCTTCAATAATTTTTTTGCATACAAAAAGAAATATCCAAGTTACTCATTGATGTTTACTCCTTCCTAAATTTTCTAACCAAATATACTTATGTGAAATCGTGATTATCACCAGAATGTGTGTACTCGATATCTACAATTAGATTGCCTCCATTATCATAGTATCTTTGTTGCTTCGAATTACCATTTATGATAAATGCTGTTTTTTTATAAATGTATATATCTAACATCATACAGTGGCTACGACAAGAGTGCTCAAGTGATAAAGGAAGCTTACAAACTCAGTTACTCTATCAAAGAAATCATCTTGGAAGAAAAACTCATGACCGAATACGAATTTGCTGAAGCAGTTCGCATGAAATAAAACCGCTCTCATCTCTATGACATATATGTAACATCCTCTCATACCTCAAATGAACGGAATATAAAAGGACGCTATAGTTCTAAATCACTCAGTATAAACCACTGAAGATTAAATTATAGCGTCCTTTTGGAGTTTATGCACCTGATATTAGCATTAAACTTAGTTAATAGATCTACTATTATCAATAACAAATACTATCTAATAGTAGGTTAAAACATATACATATATATAATCATTAGAAATAACCAAACATATACGCCTGCTTTAAAATTAAACTGATAGAACATTACTTTATCACTTTCAAACTCATCATTTTTTTAAGCATAAAGTACATTTCAACCAAAGAAATTCCCATACAAACTATAATCAATAAAAATACAAACCCAGATTTTTAACTCAGAGACTAAATCAGGAAGTAAAGCTATCCCCCCCAATATTATAATCAAATCTTGAGATGTCACTTATCTACCTCTTTTCCAAATCGTAGCCTAAATTATCATCAACCGACTATATATGGGAAACCATTACATTAAGCTTTTATCAATTCCTGTTATATTTCTTAGTACTTGAAGCCATTTGGGCTCTCGATTTACATCTACATAAGTAGGAAGACGCTTATCAACTCTATCAAGTAACTTTTGATAGAGTTTTTTCTCTTTATCACTTAACAATTGATTGTCCTCAAGCACTACAACCTGTCGCTCCTTTGCTTTGTCTTTATAAGAAGAAATTTCTTTTAAAAGAGATGCTCTATCATCGATCTCAACAAGATATCGAATACGTCCTTCATTACCATTCACAAAAATGCCACCAAAGGATGTTAAACACGCAATTTCATAGTCATTATAAACTTCAACAGTCAGTATTTCGCCTGGAACACGTAAATCATAATCCATATCATCAAGATAACCAGCATCCCTACCGAGAGCAGAATCATAATTAGAAGAAGCTAAAAAAGTTGTTGTAGACGCAGCATAGGTCATTATATATATAGCTACAATACTAATAAATATAATTACAAAATAACCCACCCTCTTCAGTAAAGATTTTTAGTATTATCATTTTAGTATATACCTTTCCAGTAGCCTTATTGAAGTAAAAATTAGAAGTTACCTCAAAAGAAAACGGAGTAATTAAACCTTGTTGTTGTAAATCATAAAAAGAAATTATTGGCCCATCTAATCCACTTATTACTTATATCACTAGCATCTTCTTTATATTCATAATTAGACCTATCGAAACCTAAAAAGTCTGACATCATAATAATCACCATGCCTTATAACCTTTAATCTAATAGCCATTCTTCCTACCGACGCACCTAAATCGGACCATCCGCCACCCTTCTCAGTCTTAGCAAAATTAATATCAATACGTTTTAAAACACTATTTGTATCCTTATCAAAATCCTCATCACGCAAAAGAAACTAAAAATATCATTAATGCCTTTAGACTGAGCAATTGTTTTTGCTAAAATACTTTTCGAGTTATACTTTTCCATACTGCCATTCCCAGTTCTCATTTTTTCAAAAAAAACTGTTAACACAGGGAATTCAGATTTAAGTACATTACGTTCAAAAGCCATACCAGCTTCCTTTGCTGTGTAGTGAATTATATTCTGACGTTTATTAACATCTCTTTCTTTATTAACATCAATAGCCTTTTCCTTCTCTAATCTTATTGCTTCATCCAAGGCTCTTCTATCTTCATCAACATAAATATCTTTAGCCGTTACAACATCAGTAAACTCATATCCTTGTTTGACTAACTCTTTTTGTAGTCTAATTTTCTCATTCTTCAATAAACTATAATGATGTTCAAAGTCAGAGATACTTTGATAGGATAAATTGCCATATGAAATAAGAAAAATTCTCCCAATGAGATAAATCCCAATATGATTCTGACATTATCTTCCAGGATTTAGCTTTATCACTATCTTTTTCAGCTATATTCCTTAAAACCCCCAAAAGGAATATTACTTCACTCTCACTTAAACTTTCTCCGTTCTTTTTCTTTAAATATTTTTGCCAAATATATTGTATCTGGATTTGTTGTTAAATATTGATTCCATTTAGTCCCATATTGTGCTTCAGCTGCACCTGTTACAGAGGAATAGCCTAAGCTACCATTTACAGCAGCACCGAGTAAAGCACTTAATGTTTGAGCTACATCAGGTTTTTCTTTAGCAATTTTTTGAATTTCTCCAATTAATGCCTCATTGGTGGCACCCGCATAAAAACCACTACCCGGTTTATTTCCTGCCATACGAGCAGATATTTCCGCCACTACACCATGGGCTATTGCTTTTGCCGCTTTACCTTCTTTTGAGGTCGGATTCCAATTATGTAATTGACCAAAGGCTTCTTTTGCAAATACCTTAGATAATTCTTGACGTTCTTCAATTTTTCTTTTTATCAAAGATTTCATCAAAGCTTATTTAAACTAGTATTTGTATCTCGAGACAGTGTTTGCATATTAAAGTTAGCGTCTCGTACTTCTATTGTACCATTTGAAATAGCAGATTTTTGTAGTGGAAGAACTAGATTTACTAGAATCTGGTAACAGATTAGGTAATGTGCCCAATGTGTTCCACACAGCATCTTTTCCTGCTTTACTAAGATTCTTAAAATTACCTACGTGATTATAACTCATACCTAAATTACGAGACGTATATTCTGCCGTATTTTTCAACATCTTTAACATCCAATGATTTAGTGGATAATTTATTTTTATTAGAGTCTGCTGCACTATCTATAACAGCACCTACCAATGATGTTTTTTCGGCAGTGTTAATTACAAATCCACCATCACCTGCATATATACCCGCTTGATCAGTAACACTTGCATAATCACTTTCCATTTTACCATTGCTTGAGCTCATAGATACATTACTTAGAGAACCCGCATTTGTAGATACACTAAACCCTTTATTAGAGCTTTCACCTACATATGTCTTTATATCTTGTAAGCTTTCAATAGAAAGGTTCCCACCTACGTCTGCTGTTACAGATTTACCAATTACCTTGGAACCACTGATATGGGTGTCCTTTCCAGATATAATAGCAACAGCATCCGAGCCTACAACAGTAGTGCCAGTATGTGTTGTTACCTTTGTATTACTCTTTTGTTTTGCCGCATTAGCACTTGCATCAAAACCTAGTATGCCGCCGCCAGTAACACTAATATTAGCCCCAACAGACCAACCTTTACTCTTAGCGTTTTCAAGCTTTTCACTTGTATTTGTTGCCGCTTGCAAAGATACATCATTAGAAGCCACTAATTTGACTGTTTTACCTGAAATCAGTTCACTATAAGATTTAATAATCACATAAAATAAAATTTCTCTCATCTCTATGACATATCTGTAACATCTACACAAGTCTCAAATGAACGATTAAATCAGAACCACCCGTAAAACGGGTGGTTTGCTCACGGGCTATAAGCCCGTAGTACTAGGCCAGTGTCTAAAGGCGCTGGCTTTCACTACGTTCAAGCCGCATAGCCATTGACTCGTAACGTTCCCCTTAAAGGGGATATGTATTACTTGCTACCCTTAAAAGGGGCCTCATATTCTTTTACACTTAGTTTATCTTTCATTTGGTCATGTAACTCTTGCTCACGTATATATTTCTTTACTGTAGCCTCATTTAAACCTACTGTACTAACATAATCCCCCTCGGACCAAAAGTGTCTATTTCCAAATTTATACTTTAAGTTTGCGTGTTTATCGAACATCATTAGTGCACTTTTCCCTTTTAAGTATCCCATAAAAGATGATACTGATATTTTAGGTGGGATTAATACTAGCATATGCACATGATCTGCCATAAGCTCCCCCTCTATAATCTTGACGCCCTTATATTCGCATAAACGTCTCAGTATTTCACGTAAACTATTTCTGTATTAATTATATATAACTTTACGTCTATACTTAGGCGTAAATACTATGTGGTATTTGCATAACCATTTTGTGTGCGCAAGGCTCTGTGTCTTTGTTGCCATATAAAATCACCTTTCTTTTGCATATAATGCGGCTTGAACACCTACATTATACTTAAGCAAGGTGATTTTTGTATAACTTTCGTTGCCGCACCCGCATAGCGGGTGGTTTTAATGATTCGCGACTACGTCGCGAACCAGTCTAAAGACAACAATAAAAGGACGCTATAGTTCTAAACCATTCAGTATATACTACTAAAGATTAGACTATAGCGTCCTTTTTAGATCTATGTACCTTATATTAACACTATACGTTAATCAATAGATCCTACTATATGTACGATCTGGGTATTTAATAATAAGTTAAAACATATAAATATATGTATAAGGCTACTAGAAATAACCAAATATATACGCCTGCTTTAAAATTAAACTGATACTTTTCTACTTTATCACTTTCAAACTCATCATTTTTTAAGCATAAAGTACATTCCAACCAAAGAAATCCCCATACAAACTATTGTCAGAAAAATAATATAAATACTGGGACAAATTCGCTAAGTAATGCTATTCCTCCCCCAATTGCAAGGCCCTAAATATGTAATAATTCTGGCTAAAGTAAAGCTTACCTTTATAAGTAATAAGTTTATATATAAGGAATATAACACCTAATATTATTATAAAAATCCGAGACATTACTTATCTACATCCTTCTTTAAATTAGACTTAATCTTATCTTTATAATAGTCTCCTGCTGTCGCCAAAGTAACCCCTACAACAAAAGCACCTACAGGGCCAGCACTACTTCCTACAACTCCACCACCTAATCCAGTAGCTACAGGAATTAAATCAGCGCCCCAGGCCTTTGCTAATTCACGCCCACTGTATACCTGATAGTCCATATATAAGTCCTTAGCCAAGTAACCAATCAAAACAGGTCCTCCAGATCGAGAAACAGTACGTGCAAATTTTTGATGCATTTTTCAGTATAATGTACATATCCAACCCATGGTTGATTTTGCTACTTCAGATAATACATTTTGAGCAACAGACTTACCTAAGTCATCTTTAGTCCAAAGCAAATTCTGACTCATTAGAATTTTTTTAGTGTTTCATTATGAATAAAAAGACAAGAACTTCGGCTTATCGAATGAACTAGCTTTTATACTCTTTTTGTTGCTTTAATTATAATATGATTTACTTCTCTTCCATCAGAATTATAGTACTTATATATAAAGCCATATGTAGGATTAACAGCGCCTATTTTTTGTTTATATTGATGAATACTCTCTCTTATTAAAGAATATAAATTTGGCTTATCTCTATAAGAAGCATTTTTATAATACTCATTTTCAATTTTATTTATTAGTGCTGCTTCCTGTTCCTATCAGCTGATATCCAATATTCTTGGATATCATTACGTTCCTTCTGACTTTTAGCCGCCGCCATTTGTGATAAGAACAACTGATTTTGTTCATGTGTCAAATAATTATTCTGTGTAGCAGATAGTGAAACACCAGTTCCTAACGAAGAGTGTGAAACTGTATTACCTAAGATTGCACTCGCAATTTTATATACATCAGAATTATCAACATACTTACCATTAGCGTCTACTGTACTATTAGGATGTTTAGCTAATTCTTTAGCAATAGCGCCTACCATCACCTCGTTAGCACTAGATACTGTAAATCCTTCTAAGCTAGAACCACCAGTCATATTAGAAACTACTGCACCAAAACCGCCATGTAAGGCAACCTTATAAATGCCACCATCTTTCCATTTATCAGCTTCTTTTTGATATCGTTTTTTTAGAGCTTCATCAGAAGTGTTAGCTGCTTTTTCCTCATACTTCTGAGCTTGCTTCATTGCAATATCTCCAATTAATTTAAAGCCTTCATCAGATACAGCATTGACGTATTCCATACGTTCTTTTACATCAGCCTTATCAAATATTGGTTTGATACTATTAAGTGCATGCTCAGTATCTCTATTAATAGCAGTAAGTGGTTTGCGATCTACTTCTACTAATATGGTATCACTAATAGCAGATTTTGTGACAGAATGTGCCTTATCTGATACAGGAATAGAGACTACTGGAGATAATCCCAATGGGTTGATTTTACCGAGAATACCTTTTGCTGTCAATCCAGATGTATTCATGGCTATACCAGATTTTTTTAGCCTATATAAGAAGCTTCATTATGAATATCTTCCATAACTAGAGATTTGGTAGACATCTTATTTTTTCATGTGTAGCCTTACTAGTTATAGTAGCACCTTTTAATATTGTCGTATTACCAACAGTAATATTCACACCATCATTACCTGCATGAATACCAGATTGATCTATAACACTTTTATAAGAACTATCAATATTGCCTTTTACATTAACACCATTAATCGTAGGTTGAGATATAAAATTTGCACCAGATATAGATAGCCCCTTACTCTTGGATGTTTCATGATAAATCTGACTGTCTTGTAAGCTTTCTACAGTAAGATTATTACCTACATTCGCTGTTACACTTTTCCCAGAAATAGTAGAACCGGTAAGGTTCGTATCATTTCCACTTGTAATAGATACCTTGTTAGAACCTACAACATGTGTACCAGTATGAGTAGTACTATCTTCTATGCCATTCTCTGTTTCTTTATAAGCTGACGCCGACCAACCTACGAGCCCACCAGTTCTCATACCAATATTAGCAGAAACATTCCAGCCACTAGAATTACTATTTGTTTCAACACGTTGCATATTTGAACCTGCCTCTAGATTGATAGTATTGGAAGCAGCTAATTGTACATCTTCCCCTTTAATTTGTTCGCCAATTGCAGTAATATTACCTTTAATTGAATCTGCACTATTAGCATGAAGTAAAAATAGTTCCATCAGAATAGCATAATTAAAGTTTTTGTTGTAAAAGTATAAATATATTTCTTCTTTTTAGTTTTATAAAATTAAAGTTCATAATATAATATTCATATATCCATAGTTATAGTACCCATTATGATTTATTGTGACGTTTTATACACAATGGAGGTTACCATGAAATTAAAACAACTGATTTTGTCCGGTATAGCCGTTGGAGCGCTAACTTTTACAAGCGGAATGGTACAACCCGCCCAGGCAGCAGTCGGATCGGAGACAGCTACAACGACACAGAGTTTAAAAAGGCCTGCATCAGTAACGACACAGCATTATATCAATGTAGATGGCATATTATTAGAGCCCATAGATAATAAACCAAATGTTATCTATGTTGACGGTCAACCACTCGTAGCGTTACGTCAAGTATCAGAAGCATTAGGTTATAAAGTATCTTGGGATGCCCCTACAAAAACGGCATTAATCGATATGAATATTGCTACCTTAGCGGTACAACCAGACTCTAAACAAGTCGTGCGCAAGGGTAAATTACAAATCATCAACCTTGATACATCCGAATCTTTACTGCCTGCAGCACGTATGGTAGACGGAATTCTGTATGTAAGTCCGAACGCATTCAAACTCTTGTTAAATGATGTAACCATCAATAAAGACGAAATTTACATCGTTCCACAACAAAGTCAATTGGCCGCTGACACTAACACGCAAAAAGGCAAACGAAACGGTATCGAAACATTCTTACCGGATCAAGGAGATAAAGTAATTCCATACGAAGAAGAGAAACCAAAGAAAAGAAACCTCTTATTACGGTAAAACGAACTAACACCAAAACAGATACCAAAGACACAGAGAATACCGAATATGTACGCTCTAACGGATTAAACAGATAATAAAATCTTTCATATAGCTACATACAATTTAGCACCTTATAACTTAAAGAAGGCAACTCATCACCATGATGAATTGCCTTTTTATGATTTTTGCTAGTTTATTATTCTTGTTATTTTTATATTGTTACTTTATTGTTTCTTCTTACCCTTTACGTCTCAATACAGTTTATTGCTTACTATTTTTTGACAGATTATCTAAGCTATCTTTTGCCGAGTCCATACTCCGCTTCAGATCCTTCATGGATTCTTTTATGTCCGGCGCTGTAAGGCCAGATTTGTCGATACCCTTTGCAGAGTCAGAGGCACGCCTACTATTTTTCCCTAGCTTGTTTCATATCGTCTTTAATGCGAGTCATATTTTCATCAATTTCATCAAATGACTCATCATACAGAATAAAATTACTGCCTCCGTGAGACGTAATATTAAGCGGCCCCATCGTAAGCTGTCCATCATCGATACGCAGAGCATCCGTAGTGATAGTGGTGATTTTCGTATGTACTTTCACATCGCTAAAGGATAAATGTCGCCCTTTATTGTGAAAGTTTCCCGTAATGCTTTGAATCGGAATCAGCATATAGTGCCCTTCACCAGACCAGAAGTTCCCCCATACCTCCATGTCTCGAGGTTGGCCTTCACTTTTAAAGTTCAAATTTGCCGATACGGGCACGAGAAACTCAGGAGCCTTGAGGGCTACACTACTGTCTAAATCCTTTGCTACACCAGTAATCGTATAGGCTCGAGTGTCCAAATTATATACACCCTTAGCCTCAATTTACCGCTGTATACATTGGCACTAACGTTTTTCAAAATTCAAAAATACCATCTTGGTACGTCACATCTCCTACTACATTCTCAAAAGTAAGTGCAGGAATGCGTAAAATAGGCATCGTCACACGCCCTTTAGCAAAAGGACGGTTAAAATCACCTGTTACCTTTGTAAGCAAGGTCATGGCATCATGAATATTTTCACCAAAGCCTAGTGATGATGGATCCACCCCTTTCACATCAAATTGTAGATCCAGTTGAGGCATGCGATGCTTTAAAAACATCCTTTAAATCTACACGACCTCTTAATACGAGACCATCCCCTATGGCGGTGCCACCAAATTTGCCCGTCTCCATATCGATACGAATGGCTCGCTTACTATCAAGATCAATTTTTGAGTTTACATTCTTTATCACATAATGGCGATTTCTATTAAAGACCTCTAACTGACTATTTCTAAGTGTAATCTTAAGATCTAAATGTTGACCTTGCCAATTAAAGTTACGTACTTTCTTACCTAGTTCCTCTTGCCGTTCTTGTGTGGTCTTTCTAGGTGCTTTCGGACGAGGCTCTACCTCATTAATTGGTTTATTTACATCTGGAGATATGGGCGCGAAATCCAACCGATTATTATCGTCCAAATCAATGACTATAACCGCATCATCTAATTCAATGCCCTTGATAGCAGAGGACTTAAAGTTGCGTGTCACTACATCCCACATATTGACGCGAACTTTCCCACTTGGTGCATTGAGCAACTCATGCCCTTCTGGGTCCTTCCAAACAAGGCCTGTAAAAGTCAGAGTCCCCCATGGGGTAGCAGATAAACTTTCAACAGTAACCGTACCGCGCATCATCGTTTGTCGAGCCATAACCTCATTAAAAATAACGCCCATTCCACGACTAGCAATGGTTGCTAGTACAAAGACTATAATCGCTCCAATGGCAAGAAAGGCAGCAATGCCTTTTAGGCCTTTCTTATACAATTGTTTATATTTTGTCCAATAAGAACGTATATAATGTTTCATAGCCCTATTATAACATGTTCAAATAACAATACCCATGTGGTGTTGCCTGTATCAATCATATTGACCATAAGAAACTCTTTTCCATACAAAAAGCGCCTTGCTCACAGAAAACTCTGCATGCAAGGCACCGTTACCTAACTATTTTTATAAAAAGGCAGCAAATTTATAGATTAAAAGTGCACTCACAAATGTGAGTGCACTTTATATATTACAATAATCAATATTATGCTTTTTACTTCTTTACCGTATTTTACAAGGCTTTCAGCTTCAATTTCAGCTTGTGTACGATAATCTTGAGGAATGCTAGACAAGCGAATCAGCTGCGTACAGCTTCAATTAATACGATAAGGATCATGAGGAACATAGCAGCACTAAATGCTACTAAAATCCATTTACCAGCGGGAATATAGCTGTAGAATACATTTTCATAGTCTGCAGCGATAGCAACGATAGCCATTAAGATACAAGGAATACCTGTTACCCATGCATAGCGTTTGCGGCCAAGTCTCATGATAACTGTAGTACCTACAGCCAATGTCATAGTACCTAATAATTGGTTAGATACACCGAATAGAGGCCAGATAATACCGATGTTACCTTGTAGAACTAGGTAGCCCCACAAGATACAAATTAAAGCGGCACAACCATACACACCAGGAGCCCAGTGTTGGTCGTTGAATTTAGGATGGAAATGACCTAATAATTCTTGAAGTAAGTAACGACCTACACGAGTACCAGCATCGATCAATGTCATGATGAACAATGCTTCGAACATGATACAGAAGTGATACCAGTAACCCATCAAGTGATCCATATTAGGCAATCTGGAGAATATATGAGCCATACCTACTGCAAGGGATACGGCACCACCAGGACGGTGCATCAAGTCTTCACCAACCATTGCAGACAATGCTGGTAATTCATGAACTTTAAGGCCTAAAGCTTTGAAAGACTCAACTGTGGAGTTAATCGCAAAGTAATCATCTGGATGCAATGCAGTGGCAGCAATCAACGCCATCATAGCGATGAAGCCTTCTGTTAACATCGCACCATAACCGATAGGTAAAATTTCTTTTTCATTAGTAAGCATTTTAGGTGTTGTACCTGTAGCAATAACAGTATGGAAGCCAGATAACGCACCACATGCGATAGTAATGAAGATGTAAGGGAATACGGAACCTTTCAATACAGGTCCGCCGCCCCAGATGTAAGGAGTTACAGCTGGCATTGAATTTCAGGCATTACAATGATAATACCAAGCGCCAATGCACCGATTGTACCGATTTTAAGGTATGTGGACAAATAGTCACGAGGAGCAAGTAACAACCATACTGGCAATGCAGCTGCAAAGAAACCATACACAGCAAGCATAATTTCAATAGTTTGCAAGTCGTATGTAAACCAAGATGCATATTCGCTAGCCGCTACATTTGGACCGTAGATGATAGCTGCGAAGATTAAGGCTACCCCAATAATAGTCGCCTCTTGGATTTTACCAGGACGCAACCATTTCAAATAAATACCAATAAAAATAGCGATTGGAATGGTAGCAAATACGGAGAAGAATCCCCAAGGAGAGTTATGCAATGCATTAGCTACTACTACAGCCATACCAGCAAGGGTAATGATCAATAGGAATAAGGTAGCGAGCATAGCACCAAAACCAGCAAGTTTACTGATTTCTTCGCGAGCAATATCCGCAATCGATTTACCATCATAACGAACGGAAGCAAACAAGATAACCATATCATGTACAGCACCGGCTAATACGGAACCAATTAGGATCCATAATGCCCCAGGTAAATACCCAAACTGTGCTGCGATAACAGGACCTACAAGTGGACCTGCACCAGCAATTGCTGCAAAGTGATGACCAAAGGTTACCCATTTGTTGGTTGGCACGTAATCGTGACCATCATTGTGAACCATAGCTGGCGTTGGACGATATTGATCCAATGTCAGTACCTTAGCCGCTATAAAAGCCCCATAAAAGCGGTACGCTAAAATTAGAATACACGCGGAGGCAATAACTAAGTAAATACCATTCATAACCATATAAACACCTCCAATAATCACGTGACATGGAGTATATGAATATTACTGATAAAACTTATGTATCGTATCCATGCCACAATGGCTTCCTAAAATGTTAGTACTTACAACATTATTGTATAACTAATCAACAAGGTGTCAATTATTAATTTCTCATTTTGAAAGTTAAGTATAACTATAAAAGCATAATACGGCATTCTCTACCTATGAGATGCCGTTATTATCTAGATATATTGGTTACTGAATGACTTATTCCTATCTGTAATGAAAGATAGCTATATCCCTATTCTCCTGCTGCTCTATAAGTTTTTGTAATAGTCCCAAATGTACGCAACAAATTTAGACCTACGACACCGCTTTTTTCAGGATGGAATTGCATTCCATATACTCTACCTCGTTCTACAATGCCAGGTACATCGGTACCATAATTTGCAGTAGATATGATATATTCAGGATCTGTATCCACATAATAGGAATGGACGAAATATGTATATTGATCATCTACATTGCTAAAAGCACTATGAGGCTGGTGTACTACATTTTTATTCCAACCCATATGAGGCACGCTAAAGCCAAGGTTGCGAGGAATTTCTTTTACCTTACCGGGAATAAGGCCTAAACCGGGCGTTGGGCCGTATTCTTCAGATTCTTCAAATAAAAGTTGCATCCCTAAACAAATACCTAATAAAGGTATATCCCGTTTTACTACTTCATAGATAACATCGACTAAACCACGCTCTTTTAGAACTGCCATCGCTGGCGCATATGCGCCTACACCTGGCAAAAAGAACACCATCAGCATTTAATATAGTCGCCGAATCTGCCGTTAGCACTGTCTCAAGGCCAATGTAAGCTAAGGCTTTCTGGACATTGAAGGTATTCCCTGCATCATAATCTATAACGGCAATCATAATAAACTCCATTCTATAGGGTAAAACACGATAAGATAAAAATAAAACGTATAATAAATTGTACGTTATTCTGTACAAATTAATTCATGAAGTCTCTTAATATCTTACGCATAACATCCCCATCTTGAGACATGGGAATTGTAAGACGCAACCACCCTTCACGTTGACCTCGGCGCACTTGGTAACCTGATTTGAGCCAAGCATCTGCAAGACCTTCCGCATCAGACGCTGCAAAGAAAATAAAATTAGCTTCGCTTTTATAGTAGTGAATACCTAGCTCATCAAAGAGGCTTTCCCATTTTGCCCGTTCCTCTGCATTTTGAGAGACCGTTCTCGCCACGAATTCTTGATCACCAAAAGCGGCTTCTGCCGCCACTTGAGATAAGGTATTCAAATTGTACGGTAATCGAATGGTTTGCATATAATTTGCCAATTCTAAAGGTGTCATCATGTAGCCTACACGGTAGTTGGCAAGGCCATAGGCCTTCGAGAAGGTACGCATAATTGCCACATTAGGAAATTCATCCAATAGCGCACGTGATGTAGGAACTGCTACGGAGGTAACAAAATCGATATATGCCTCGTCTATGATGACCAAGGTTTCCTTTGGTATAGCTGCTACAAATTTACGGATATCTTCAACAGACTCATAGGTGCCCGTTGGGTTATTAGGATTACAGATCCACACGAGGCGTGTCGTTTCATCTACAGCTTTCACGAGAGCAGAAAAATCATACTGTCCCGTTTCAAAATCAGCTGGCACCTCGCGAATCTCAGCACCTTCCACGAGGCCATTCAAGGCATATTCCGAGAAGGCTGGCACGCTTACTACGATGGAGTCACCAGCGGTAATCAATGTTTTATTGACCATGGCGATGACCTCATCGAGACCTACGCCGATGACGAGTTGCTCAGGTTGTACCTGCCAGTAGTCAGCGAGTTTCATACGCAAATCGGAGGCGTTGCCATCCGGATAATAGTTGGCATCATTATGAGTTACATAGCTAAGGATAGCCTCCCGTACCAATGGCGATGTGCCGTATGGATTTTCATTTGCCGACAAGCGCACCAATCGCTCTACACCAAGGCGCTCTTTCACCGCTTCAGCCGGCTCCTCAGGTATATAAGGTTTCAATGTGCGAATTATCTCTTTCATAGGCTATCCTTTCTAACTATTTTCTTAACGCATATAACTTATATAACACATAAAAAACACATATGAACTCCACCAAAGCTCGTATGTCAGAGCTCATAATAGAAAATTCATTATAAATTTGTAATTTCTGGGCGATCCGTAGTCTTGCTAACAACCCCTTCACGGCTCGCAAGCTCTGCTTCAATGGCTTCGTATGGAATATTTTTTTCTCCGCTAATAACACGAGCAAGTGATATAACACGTCTGCCGTTTCGTAAATCAGTTCCTGTGGATCTTCATTTTTTTGCGGCGATTACTACCTCTGTAGCCTCTTCACCAACTTTTTTCAAGATTTTATCGAGCCCTTTGTCGAATAAATAATTCGTATAAGAACCTTCCTTTGGCTGTGTCTTACGGTTTTTAATAATTTCGTATAATTCGTTCAGTGTTTGCTGTGCCATGTTTAACTCCGTTCTACTTCATTAAAAAAACAGCTTGTACGCCCTGTGTGACAGGCAGGACCTTCAGGCTTAACTTGTATGAGCAAGGTGTCGCCATCACAATCGAGAGCCATGCTCAATACATGCTGCACATTGCCACTGGTACCACCCTTATGCCATAGTTCTTGACGAGACCGAGACCAAAACCACGTTTCCCTTGTTTCTAGTGTCTTGTGAAAGCTTTCTTCGTTCATCCACGCCACCATGAGGACGTCCTTTGTCTCCGCATCCTGCACAACCGTCGGCAACAAGCCATTTCCTTTTTCAAAATCCGGTTTCATATTCTATCCTTTATTAAAAGTAATCAATAATCTGTTATCCTATATTAGCTTGTGTCTCTATCTATTGCTATTTCTATTTTCTGTTTATCTATAAATAAACTATTTAACTAACTCTGGACATATAGACTAGTAAAGAACTTACGAGAGATAATAATTTTTTTAAATCTGTTTTTAGCGTACTGTAATTCCGTGAGCTCGTAGTTCTTGTTTGAGTTCAGGAATTTTAACTTCTCCGAAGTGGAATATAGATGCCGCCAGTGCACCGGTAACGCTGGTTTGCTTAAAGAGATCTATAAAATCCTCAACCTTACCTGCCCCTCCAGAGGCGATGATAGGTACATTTACGACGGACTCTAGAGCCTTATATAGTTCAATATCAAAGCCGGATTTCGTGCCATCTTTGTCCATACTTGTCACTAATAACTCTCCTGCTCCACGAGCTACGGCCTCTTTAGCCCAGTCTAGAGCTTTCCACTCTGTACGCTTGCGACCTCCGTGAGTATAGGCATACCATTCGCCAGTTTCGTCATCGGTTTTCACGTCAATGGCTACAACCATGCATTGATTGCCAAACTTTTGAGCCCCTTCTGTGATGAGCTCAGGGTTAGCGAGAGCCCCGGAGTTCAAAGATACCTTGTCCGCACCAGCTTTCAACAAAGCCGTCATATCATCAACGCTCTTGATACCACCACCCACGGTGAGTGGCATAAATACTTGTGTGGAGATTTCTTGAACCACATCGCGCATAGTAGTCCGCGCATCAACGGTGGCCGTAATGTCTAAAAATACGAGCTCATCAGCTTGTTGTTGCTCATAGGAGGCCGCAATGTCTACAGGACTGCCTACGTCTATGAGATTAACAAAGTTAACCCCTTTTTTTACGCGCCCATCATCTACATCAAGACAAGGGATAATCCGTTTCGCTAACATAAAGCTCCTTTCCATCGAGTGTCACTCAATATATTCCATTGGTTGAGGTCAATAATTAATTTGAGAGCATCACAGTCATTTCTATTATTTCTGCTGATTGTACTCGGCGATTTCCTCTAGCGTAATCGTGCCCTCGTACAGAGCCTTACCAACGATGCTATCCATAACACCTTTTTGTTCAAGAGATTTAATATCCGCCAAATTACGAACACCCCCAGAGGCAACGATGCGTGCTGTAGGAAATTCTTTTTGCAAATTTCAAGTAACTCTTCATTGGCGCCCTGCATCGTACCGTCTCGGTCTACATCGGTAACGATAAAATACTTTGCCCCACCTTCAACCATGGCACCGATTAAATCGGTCATCGGCACGTCGGATTGGTCAAGCCAGCCTTCAGCGGCGACCTTGCCATTTTTTCCATCTACACCGATAACGATGCGCTCCGCACCGTATTCAGCTATAGCCTGCTTTGTAAGTTCCGGATTTTTAAGCGCTACAGAGCCTAAGATAACGCGATTTACACCCAAGCCTAAATAGAGGTCAACGGCCGCTTTATCTCGGATGCCGCCTCCAATTTCAAGGATGCCGGTGAAAGCTGCACGCACTGCTTTTTACAATATCTACATTTACAGGCTTGCCCGCCTTGGCACCATCTAAATCGACGAGATGCAAGGCTCCAACTTTAGCTGCTTCATATTGTTTCGCTTGATTTACTGGATCAGGATTGATGACCGTTTTCTGTGCGAAGTCACCTTTATAGAGGCGAACACTGCGCCCATCTTGTAAATCTATAGCTGGAAAAAAATCATAGGTTCTCCTTTATTAAATGACTGTATTAAATAACGCCCTTTGTAGAATTTACGCCTTGAATATCTGGGTTAATAGTAACTGCTTTGCGCAACGCACGGCCCGTTGCCTTAAACATACTTTCAATAATGTGATGTGTATTGCGACCATATAAATTGCGCACATGTAAGTTCATAGCAGCGCTCATCGCAAGAGCTTGGAAGAAGTCCTCCACCAACTCTGTTTCAAAGTTGCCACCTAAAACCGGCGTACTCCATTCCCCTTGGAAAATGAGGTATGGGCGACCACTCAAGTCGATTACAACTTGCGTCAATGCTTCATCCATAGGAACCCATGCATCGCCATAGCGCTCAATGCCAGCCTTATCGCCAAGGGCTTTCACCAAAGCCTGACCTGATGCAAGTCCAACGTCCTCAACCGTATGATGAGCATCCACATATGTATCGCCCTTTGCCTCTACCACAAGTCCAAAACGGCCGTGCTTCGCCAATAGCGTCAACATGTGGTCAAAAAAGCCAATCCCTGTGGATATGGAGCTTGTTTGTGCCCCATCAAGGGTAATTTCTACTGTAATATCTGTTTTCTTGAGTGGTGCGTTGCACCGTACCTGTGCGTATCATAGCGACCTCTATACTTCAAATCTATTTTTTTATAATCTATATTTCTAATCTATATTTTCACTGTATATTTTAAATACACATATAAATATAGATGCCAAATCTATTTTCTAATATTTTTTTATAAGCTATTTTTTTCAAATCGTATTTTCGATGGCACGAGCATGCGCTTCGAGACCTTCCGTACGAGCCAATGTAGTAATGTGTTTTGCCACTTCTTCTAAACGTTCTTTCGTAAATTGTGTGAAAGATGTACGTTTCACAAAGTCATATACGCCCTAGCGGAGACGAAAAGCGCGCCGTACCACTAGTAGGCAATACGTGGTTTTGTACCACCCTACATAATCGCCCAATGGCTCAGACGCATAGGCACCGAGGAATACGGAGCCTGCATTTTGAACGAGGCTCATATAGTTCATTGGATCTGGCAATTGGATTTCCAAATGCTCTGGCGCCACTTCGTTCATTACCGTGAACATGTCTTCAATGCTGTCCATAATGGCAATATAACTGTTGTTTTCAATAGCTGGACGAGCGATGCTTTCACGAGGTAACGATTTAAGTTGACGTTCTACCTCATCGGATACGGCATTTGCTAAGCTTTCACTGGTAGTCACCATAATGGCGCGCGCACGAGGGTCATGTTCCGCTTGGGATAAGAGATCTGCTGCGAGATGCACTGGATTTGCGCTGTCATCGGCGATAACACCAATTTCACTTGGGCCCGCAATCATGTCGATATCGACTTGACCAAACACTTGACGTTTTGCCGTTGCCACGTAAATATTGCCAGGACCTACGATTTTATCTACCTTTGGAATCGTTTCCGTACCATAAGCGAGGGCCGCCACACCTTGGGCACCGCCTGCTTGATATACCGCATCAACGCCAGCAAGTTTAGCGGCACCTAATACGGCAGGATTAATGCCATCCTTTTGAGGAGGCGTAACCATGATGATTTCTTTTACACCTGCGATTTTTGCAGGCAAAGCAGTCATGATAATGGTCGAAGGGTACGCGGCTGTACCACCAGGAACATAGAGACCAACGCGAGCCAAGGGAATGACCTTTTGACCGCGGATGATGCCCGGTGTGTCCATATCCACAAAGCCCTGCTCAATTTCACGACTGTGGAATTCTGTAATGTTAGCCTTTGCCTTTAATAATGCGGCTTTCAACTCATCAGATAAAGACTCATAGGCTGCATCGATTTCTTCTTGATGCACCTTGAAATCTTCGATGGATACGCCATCAAATTTTTTTCAGAATACGCTTTGAGCGCCGCATCACCGTTAGTGCGGACCTCAGCGATGATATCGTACACACGACGTTCAATTTCCATATCTATAGTTTGCTGTGTATAATCACGTACGATACCGAGCATTGCCTCTAGTGATTCTTTATATTTTTCATCTGTTGTCCTTCTTCCTACTTGAGCTATCAGTATCACTAGTTAGACCTATTATTCATTCCATATATTAATAGTTTTTATCTGCTATTAATCCTAAATCTTACTAGCTGGATATATGATTCGCTCTACATCTTATATATTAATTGCTTCTGAAAGCTGATCAATGAGTTTAAAAAAATAGTATTTCTCTTTTTGTTTTAAAGCTAATGGATTGGCTACTAAGCGTGTAGATATCGGCTGTAACCAATCAAAGATTTCTAGATTGTTTTCACGCAAAGTGGTGCCCGTTTCCGTAATATCTACGATAGCATCAGCTAGCCCTACGAGTGGAGCCAGCTCAACGGAGCCTTCAATTTTGATGATTTCTACATCTTGAGCTCCAAAGTATTGTTTTTGTAACAGTTGGATATTTCGTACCAATTCGTTGACGGCGGCCTTCTTTAGGGTCATAGCCCGCTAAGGACGCCAAAATAAATTGGCATTTACCCGTTTGTAAATCAAGCATTTCATAGCTCGTATCGTCTTGTTCATCTAGAACATCACTGCCAACGATACCGAGGTCCACAACGCCGTTTTTCAAGTACGTCGTTACATCTGGACCTTTTGCTAAGATTACCTCAATAGAGTCACCTAGAGAAATAATAAGTTTACGTGCCTTATTATGTAATGGTTCACAATCTACGCCACAAGCTTCTAGGAGAGGAATAAAATCCTTTTTCTACACGCCCCTTAGTAAGAGCGATGCGTAACGTATCGTTATCTTGAACTTTGCTTTTACCTTGCAAGGTAATCTCAGTCAAGACATCAATGTTGAAAGCCATCCCAACGGCCGGCATCGGTGTACCATCAAAGCTAGATAACAGTCCGTCATAACGACCACCACTGACGATATATTGAGACACGCCATCTACGTAACCTCTAAAGGTAATGCCTGTGTAATAAGATTGAGGCGGTTCTGTAGACACATCGATGCGAACCTGTTGCCCTGTTTGCTCCACTTGATTTGCCATGTCTATGAGATTATCTAAAATGCGCTGCGCCGCTGCAGGCAAGATGATTTGGTTCAGCTCATCCTTGATATCTTGAACCGTACCAAATAAACGAGGCCATACATTGAGGAATGGGAACAACGCACTATTTTTTAAAGTCAGCAATCAACTCGTTGTAACGAGGTAAATATTTGGTAAACAAAGTCTCGAGGAGTTCTGTTCTTTCATCATCACTGAGTCCTAGCGCATCGGTGATAGCACGAGAGAATTGAGCATCACCAATTTCGAGCAACAAGCTACCACCTAGCTGAGCTTCATTCACCTCTTTAATAATTTTAAAACACTCTTGCTCAGCCTCAAGCCCTTCATAGCCCACCATTTCAATGCCACCTTGCGTTACTTGGTTCACATCGCCGCGGTGCTTTTTATTTTTCATGAACACATCGCCCAAGTAATAAAACGTGCGAGGCAATTCTATATTTGTGGTTGCCAAGAAACGACCAATAGGCATAGTCAAATCGGGACGAATTACGACGGATGCTTCAGAACTATCCATGAATTCGTACATATGTTGACCACGCCCCATTGCATAGCCATTGAATACATCTTTGTACTCTACGAGAGGCGTAGAAATCTTTGTGTATTGACGATTTCGACAAAGACTGCGCACATATTGACTCACATCATCCTTACGCTCTGCTATGATCCCTATATCATCACGGAAACCAGTAGGTAATTGCTGCTGTACCATCATAAACATCCTTTCTATCAATTCATTTTATATTATTTCTCATATTTTTTTGAAAGCTATATATCTGTATTAACCATTTAAGTTATATGAAGGTTTAAGTCATCTAGCTATTCAGTTTATGATGAGAAAAAAATTTACCTATATCGATACTTTTCTATTTTATCGCTTTACTTTATTAAAGTATGAAATCATAATATAACGGTTCTATAGAATTGTCAATAGAACCGTTAATATTTCATGTATTTACTATAATAATGATTTTTATGCTAGCCCCAAACTCGTTCTATATCTGCCACGCTATGTGCATCAGACCCCAATACAAATGGCACACCGATGATAGCCGCCATGCCTTGAATGAAGCGACTTGGGTACATTTCACGGCAGTCTGGTTTGAAGAACCCGCTCATGTTGTAGTCTAGCTCACGACCTTGGACGCGCATGATATGCAAAATATCGCTTACCACCTGCGCATTGCGACGATCTAAATGACGTTCAAAGCCAAAGTGATGTTGGTATTTCTTGATTAAATCAAAATGACCTATGCGTTTAGGTGTATATTCACCGAGGTCAGCACGCACGGCTTGGCGCACGGTGGAGTAATATTTGTAATATAACTCATATTGTTTTTCGATCCACGGACCAAATCCCTTTTCAAATTCTTTAGGACTGTAGTCTAAGCAGTAAAAGGCATTATTAACGCCTTCCATAAAGTGAACGGATAAAATATTATCATCCGTCAACGGACCATAGCGATCCAAGAACTCTTGAATGTCTGATTCAAAGCCTGGAATATAATCGACTTCAAAACCGAGAGAAATATCGATATGTGTGCCATAGGCACGTTGTAATTGACGACCCAACTCTAAGTAAGTATCAACTTCATTTAATTTCAAAGACGCTGTGTCATAGGCCTTTTTATCACCACCATATTCTGCAGCAAAAGCTGTTGGCAATGGTGCATGTTCTGTAAGGCATACCTTTTCGATACGCAACTCGATGGCCTTTTCTATCATCATCGCAGTTCGGTCCCCACTACCATGTGGACACAATTCCGTATGCACATGACCGTCCACGAGACGGCTACGATATTTACTATATCCAACGAACTGCCGTTCATCTTTCATGTTCATTCAATCACCCCTATTCGCCCCTAACCCCTGGCGAACCCTTATCTATAATCTATACATCATTAGTATAACGTATTAATATCTATCTTTTACTATACTAATTATTATACCAATAATGCGTATGTTTCGGTATCCTGATATTTACCATGTTTGAATCCAACTTGAGGCGTTAAACCACAATAGGTAAAGCCAAATCGCGCGTGTAACTTAGTGCTACCTTCATTGCCAGCCGTAATAACGGATACCACATTGTGCAATAACGGATCATTTTTTGCTATTTCTAAAAATATGAGCCATCAGTTGTGTAGCAATCCCCCTACCGCGATAATCTTGATGGATATAGATAGATAGTTCGACGGTACTTTTATAGGCCTCTTTAGGTCGATATGGTGAAAGCGATGCATAGCCTGCTACAATCCCATCAATGGTACCTACCGCAATAGGATGGTGCTCATCGCTATGAGACTCATACCACTCCTGCCACTCTGACAACGTGCGAGGTTCAAGATCAAGCGTGGCTACGCCGTTCACAACCTCATAGTTGTAAATATCTAAACAAGGGGCTATATCATCCTTTGTGATTGGTCGTATTACTAATTCACTCATAAGTATTCCTCAAAAACTGTAGATATCCTAAAAATATTATTTCTATTTAACATAATATATAAAAATAGCCCACATACGCAAGAAAAAGGACGAACTATTCAGTATAACATACCATTTCACTTTTTCTCCATCTTTTGAGGTAAGAATTACATATTTTACATCTATATCCCCAATACAACAAAACTGAGTGGTAAAAACAACGTTTTTTACCACTCAGCATATACATTTTGAAGCATATATAAGTAAAAAGCTCTTATTTTTACTTATATACTCTCATCATATTTTTTTATTATGACTATTAAAGCTAGTACATTTCTATAGGAGCAAAATTATACTCTTACTTGATATATAAGAAAAATTACACAATAACAAATAAAAGTATTGTAATAGCAATTAAAGTACTAATAACAGTATAATCGATTCTTTTCAATCCTACGGATGCGGCAAAGCTGTGTGTAGGGCCACCAAAACCACGTAGTTCCAAGGATAACGCCATTGTTTCGGAGCGTCCCAAGGATTTTAATAGCAATGGTTGAATAACAGATGCATAGGATTTGATACGCTTAATGAAGTTGCCTTCTAGAGATAAGCCACGGCAAGCTTGCGCCTCTTGTACAGCATGGCTTTCAGCAATGAAGTCAGGTACAAAGCGAAGAGCAGCAGTAAACATAAATGCATATTCGTAAGGAATTTTGCATTGTGTTACGAGCGCGGCCGTAAGGTCTTGCAATTTTGTAGTTGCCAACAGACCTATAAAGACAAGTGTCATAGCCAACATTCGTAAGCCGGATACAATAGCAGAGGTTACATCGCCGCTGCCAAGGAATTGGATGAGTCCAAGGAATACAGCGAAGCTAGTTAATGCCAACACGGCTTTGCGTTGTTTGAATAACAAACCTGCCAAAAACAATACACCGAGTTCTACTACAACTAATGCCAATAGCGATGCCCAGTCACGCAATAGGATGGCCCACACGGATACAGCGAGGGTCATCAAGATTTTTGTTAACGGTACTAAACGTTCCATATGTCCCTCCTATTTTCCTTTCAACTGAGCCACTAACTTGGATTTCAATTCATCCATAGATTTGCAATAGCCTAAGGATGGTACCGCTAGTGAAAGCTCCACACTTGGCGGTTTCGTAAGACCTAGGTCTTGCAATTCATCCGTAGATTTCTTGAATAATTCTTCTGGACTGCCGTCAAAGGCAACGGTTTGGTTGCCCATAATGATAGCACGGCTACATTCGCTAGCCATGATTTCCATATCATGGGTAATAAGAAGGATTGTGATACCTTCTGAATTGAGCTGACGCAATAGTGCTAATAGCTCTTTAGTTTCCTTCCCATCTTGACCACTGGTTGGTTCGTCAAGAATGAGGATTTTAGACTGCATAGCCAACGCAGAAGCAATGGCAACGCGTTGTTTTTCACCGCGGCGCAATGTTGGAGGGTAGGCTTCACGCAAATGACCGATGCCTGTACGCTCCAATACTTCATCAACGATACGCTTCACTTCGGCTTTACTGCGCCCCAAGGACTCAGGTCCGAAGGCAACCTCTGTGGCTACGGTAGGTCTGAACATTTGGCGATCTGGCTGTTGAAATACGTAGCCGATAAATTGTCCCCGTTTAGACGGCGGCATGGACGTAATGTCCCTACCGTTATAATACATGTGGCCTTCCCTAGCCTTTTCGAGTCCTACGAGCAAACGCGTAATAGTCGTTTTGCCGCAACCATTACGACCACCGATGGCGATATATTCGCCTCCTTCGATAGTGAAAGTCACGTTTCGGAAAATATCTACGGATGGCACATAGCCAAAGCGGATGTTTTCAACCTTAAGCATGAGCGCCACCGTCCTTTCCTGGTACATCATCAACGCGTTGAACTGGTTGTCTATTTTTCTACTATATTAGATTGATCAACAAGATTATCTACTGTAATTCTTTGATTAGCTGGAGAGCTGCTTTTTACCATGCACCTCTGTTTGTATTGCGTGAGCCATTTCAATTTGGTGCAAGCCCTTGATAGCAGACTCGATGCTGAGCCAAGGTTCATCACTCTGGAAGCCGGCTTGTTCCAATTCCATATACGTAGTAAACACGGATGGCAATGCATCGACGTGAATGTTGTGCTCATACATGTAACGAAGCGTAGTCGGTACATCGTCATCACAGGCGATAGAGCCATCTACCATGAGAGCCATGCGGTTGGCGTACGGCAATACGGCATGCAAATCATGGTCGATAACGACAACGGTAATACCGTGTTTTTGGTTCAAATCGCCTACAAGGCGATATAATTCAGCGGTCCCATCAGGATCGAGAGAGCTAGTCGGTTCATCAAGAACAAGTACGGTTGGATTTGTAGCCAATACAGAAGCGATTGCTAAACGTTGGCGTTGACCACCAGATAAACTTGTAATCTTGCGGTCTTCTAAGCCTACGAGGCCAACTTGCTTAAACACCTCTTCAGAACGAGCTTTAATAGTTTCACGATCATAACCGCGGTTTTCCATAGCAAAGGCCACTTCTTCACGAACTGTCATCGTTACAAGCTGTGTATCGTAGTCGGCTAGAACTACCCCGATATGGTTCGCAAGTTCTGGGATTTCCATTTGCGTAGTCGCATGACCATCTACAAAGACCATGCCTTCTAGCCGTCCACCATAGAATTTAGGCACCGCCCCTACCATCGCCATACAAAGGGTGCTTTTACCACACCCTGCAGGGCCTGTAACAACGAGAAAATCACCTTCATTTACATCGAGATTGATATTTTCAAGGGATGGTGTAGTCGCCTTAGGATGATAGTAATTTACGTGCTCAATGGATATTTTAGCTTGGCGCTCAGGCAAGATAGTCAAGCGACTATGATCAGATGTCAATTGATCTGCATTTGGCAACATGCCACGTTTAGAAAATAAACGTTGTGCCGGAATATACAAGATTGGCGTAATGGCACCATTCAAGGCCCCTACGATGAGTACCAATGGCCACATGCCGTACATGTATACATTATTTGGCAACCCAAGCACTTGCCACAAAATGGTAACAAAGATACCGCCAGATACAACAGTTGCTAAGAAGCCAGACACGACAGGGGTTAAATCAAAACCACCAATTTTACGGAACTTCATGGACAACATAGCGCGCGTTACGAGAGCCGCCGTCAAAGCACCACCTGGCTCAGACAACAAGTTGCCATAAGGGAACGCTGACTTAGACGTCAATACGTTGATGAGGGCCGCCACGAGGCCAATCCCCAAGGTTTGACTCAAACTAGGACGAGTCAATAAAATAGCTACGCAGTACGTAGCAATCGTCCAGTTCGGCGTTACCCCAGCCACACTAGGGCTCACCAAATGCAAAATCGTGCCCAATGCGAGCATCAATGTGCTGACAGTGACCCATCTAAACTGGCCACCCTGCACATGTGTGTACACAAGATCCTGAATCCGTTCCATAATAGCCTCATTTCTATAAAAAAATATATGGATTTATTTTTATCATTCTTCGAGAATTTGTGAAAGCCTAGAGGCTATCAAGGGACTTCAAGTAAAGCCCATAAAAAAAAGCACCATCTATTAATGATAGTGCTTTTGGTGCATAGCTAATTTGATTATTCATAATTAAATCCCCAATTCAGTCTTTAGTTGCTCTGATGAAATCCAGCCTTGTTCTTCACCAGATTTACGACCTGTCTCTAAAGCGCCCATAAGTTTTTATCGTAGCCATTAGACGTTCATAATCTTGAATATCCATAATTGCATATCGGCCTCTACCATTTTTAGTTAAGAATACGGGACTATCTATAGTAACATCACGTAAAAACTTCAGAATAGTTTCGTAAATCTGAAATAGGTTTTATATTCGGCATACTATCACCTCCAGAGTACTATAGTGATATACTACTCATATTTCTAATATCTTATCACTATTGTAGTTAAATTATCGCGTAAATTCAACATTAAATTTTACAGCACCCTTTAAAATTACTATCAACATCTATGATACTTCTTTCTTCCTTTTCTTGTTATATACTTATGATATAATGCGCATAGATACTTATTTATGAATAAAAAGGAAATATCATGGCACAAGCATTAATCGTAATCGATATACAAGAAGAGCTTAGTTAAGGAAAACCCTTACAATGCCAAAAACTTTATCTCAAATACAAAAGCAATCATTCAACATTTTAGAGATCAAAATATAGAAGTCATTTTTATCAGACATTCTGAAGATGAAGGCTTATTAGCAACAGGTAGCGATAATTGGCAAGTCTATCACGAATTAAAATCGCAAGAAAACGAAAAGATTTTCAATAAATATTACAATAGTATCTTCAAGGACACTGAATTAAAAGGAATATTTAAACCGAAAAATATTACCGATTTAACATTCGTAGGAATGCAGGTGGAATTTTGCATTGATACATCTGTGAAAGTAGGCTTTGAGTATGGTTATAATATCACCATCGTCGAAGATGCTATCTCAACCTTTGACAATGAGTATCTACCAGCCGGTACAATCTTATCCTTTTACAAAGAAAAGATTTGGCGGAATCGATTTGCACAGCTAAAAACAACAAATGAAATGTTAAGCATCAATTAAATTACGAAAATAATACAAAGATTTTTTATAATTTTTTTCTCACGTATTTGTCATATATGTATGTTAAAATTTTATTAAATATTTATGCCTCGAACATAGGAGGTCTTTTTATGTATAAGTATATTACGATTTTAGGAGCTGCGGGCCAAATAGCTCAAAAAGTTGACTGCTACACTATTAACATATACAGATATGCACATTACATTATATGGTCGTCAGTTGAAAACACGTATACCTCCAGAGATTATCGACCACGAACGCGTTACAGTGATTGAAGGTTCGTTCCAAAATCCTGGTAAATTAGAACAAGCTGTAACAAATGCGGAGGTTGTATTTGTAGGTGCTATGGAGTCTGGCAGTGATATGGCTTCCATCGTGAAAGCATTGAGCCGCAAAAATATACGCCGTGTTATCGGTGTGTCCATGGCTGGACTTTCTGGTGAATTCCCTGTAGCACTTGAAAAATGGACCTTCGACAACTTGCCGATTAGCTATGTTCAAGGTGAGCGCCAAGCACGCAACGTATTGCGCGAATCCAATTTAAATTACACTATCTTGCGCCTTACATGGCTTTACAATGATCCGGAAAAAACTGATTACGAACTCATTCCTGAAGGGGCTCAATTCAACGATGCCCAAGTTTCACGCGAAGCAGTGGTAAAAGCCATCTTTGATATCTTACACGCTGCGGATGAAACGCCTTTCCACCGTACAAGCATCGGTGTAGGTGAACCAGGTACACACTATGACAAACCAAGCTTTCACTAATATATAGCTATATTAACAATAAAGGCCTGATAGACTATGAAAATAGATAAAAGCTACAGTAATACAATAAATATTGACGATAATGCAACTAATATTTTACAAGCTAAGGTAGATATATTATCTGCTCTTGTACAAGGCCAAAATGACATCATTCAAGGTCGTATTCTATCTTTAGAGAAATCTTTTGATAGTATAGATAAAATGTTAGATAAAAATATAAATAGTATAATATATTAATTCTTTAATAATAAGGTATATCCAAGATCTAAAGAGTACATTTTTTTACTCATGTAACATAGATTTTGGATATACCTTTTTTTATTCCTACATTTTATAGATATTTATATAGATAAACTCACGTATTTACGCTATACTAATAAATGATTAATATACACTTATAGGTATGTGAAAGCAAATGCCTCTTAGATTATCAATTATATTTATATATACAGTTCGTTGTATAAAATGTGCAAGATTCTATGTATAAAAATAAATGATAGTCATTTTTAGTCCCAGTTAGGGCAGAGGCTTATTAAGGAGTTATTATGAATCGTATTGTTGTTATTGGCAGTTGCAACATGGATATTGTAGTCCTCGCGGATAAACGCCCTACTGCGGGCGAAACAATTATGGGCAACGAATTGCACATCGCGCACGGTGGCAAGGGTGCAAACCAAGCGGTGGCTGCAGCTCGTCTAGGTGCAGAGGTCACAATGGTCGGCTGTATCGGTGAGGATGCATACGGCCAAATGATTTTAGATAATTTAAAAGAAAATTTCATCAATACAGATTACATCGCTACGGTACCGAATACTACAACCGGTACAGCACACATTACATTAGCTGAAGGCGATAATAGCATCATCGTGATTGCAGGCGCTAATGCTAAGGTAGACCAGTCCGTAGTAGATAACGCTTGGTCTGCTATCGAGCACGCCGATCTTGTGATGGTTCAAAACGAGATTCCTATTCCAACTATTGAATACATCGTTCGTCGTTGTCACGAGGCGAATGTGAAAGTCCTCTTAAATCCTGCTCCTGCAGCCGACCTCGATTCGGAATGGTTAAAATTAGCAACCTATATTACGCCAAACGAACATGAGCTATCTTCGCTCTACCCTAACCAATCTACAGAGGAGACCTTACTAGCTAACGAAAACAAAATCATCGTTACCCTTGGTAGCAAGGGCGTAGGTTATGCTGACAACGGTGAAATCCGCATCGTACCTGGCTTCAAGGTTGAGCCCATAGATACAACAGGCGCTGGCGATACATTTAACGGTGCCTTTGCAACGGCTATCGTTAATGGTAAAAGCTTAGCCGACGCTCTACACTACGGAAATGCAGCAGCTGCCCTCTCCATCCAACGCTTGGGAGCTCAAGGAGGCATGCCAACAAAAGACGAGGTCGCTGCATTCTTAGCAGAACACATATAGATTGAAAAGGAGTTTACCATGCAACGACACGGCATTTTAAATAGCCATATCGCTAAGGTTTTAGCAGATCTTGGTCACACAGATACAATTTGTATCTCTGATTGTGGCTTACCGGTACCTGAAGGGGTTCAAAAAATTGATTTAGCCTTGGATTTTGGTGTACCCAGCTTTGAGCAAGTAGTATCCATCATCGCTAAGCATATGAAATCGAAGCGATTCATGTGGCAACAGAAATTAAAGAAAACAATCCTAAGGCTTACGCCTTCTTAAAAGTTTACCTTCCCATCCGATCAATACAAATGGATTGAAACGAGCCACGAAGCTTTCAAAGATGCCACAAAACAATGCAAGTGCATTATTAGAACTGGTGAAGCATCTCCGTATGCGAATATCATCTTGCACGCCGATTGTATTTTCAGCGATCGTCCGTAGAATAATTGATTAGAGATACTTTCACCAGTCATATAGGAGTAGTTATGGAAATTGTTATGTCAGGCATTGCGAAGGCATTTGGTACAAACCAAGTGTTGCGCGATGTAAGTATTACCCTCAAGGAGGGCGAGGTTCACGCCTTGATGGGCGAAAACGGCGCCGGCAAATCTACGCTCATGAATATCCTCACCGGTATTCACAAGGCAGACGCTGGTACAATTACCATCGACGGCGTAGAGCGCACCTTCCCGAACCCGAGAGAGGCCGAGCTAAACGGTGTGGCCTTCATCCACCAAGAGCTCAACATTTGGCCAAATCTAACATTGTTAGAAAATCTATATTTAATGAGACCAAAGCGCAATAAATTTGGTATGCTCGATAAAAAAAGCGATGCTCGCTGAGGCAGAAAAATACATGCCGCGAACTAGGGCATCGAATTGCCACTCACAACAGAAGCAGGCCTTTGCTCCGTTGGTCACCAACAAATGACGGAAATCCTTCGTATCTTGATGTTAGATGCAAAGGTTGTCATCATGGACGAACCGACAGCAGCCCTCACAGAGCGTGAAACGGCGACATTGTTCAACATGATGCGCAAAATGAAAGCACGCGGCGTTGCTATCGTATATATCTCTCATCGTATGGAAGAGGTATTTAGCGAATGTGACACAATTACGGTTATGCGTGATGGTCACACAATTATCACTAAACCAACATCTGATATTTCCGTAGACGAAGTGGTACGTCACATGGTAGGCCGTTCCATCGACGAGTTCTACCCTGCTCGCACTACAACACCGGGCGACGTGGTTATGAGCGTGGACAACCTCAAACCTGAAGGTTTCGACAACGATATTTCCTTCTCCTTGCGCAAAGGTGAAATCCTCGGCGTAGCAGGTCTCATGGGCGCTGGCCGTACAGAAATTATGCGCGCCATTTTCGGTGTAGATAAACACAAAGGCGGCACCGTAACAGTAAACGGCTCCGTCCTAAACTGTAAAAAACCAGAAGATGCCATCAAGGCTGGGATTGCTTTCATCACAGAAAATAGAAAGAGCGAAGGCTTGATTCTCGATTTCTCCATTGGTTCTAACATTACATTGCCGAATCTTGGCGAAATTTGCCCCTCTCATGTACTAGATAAGGGCAAACTTACGTCTTTTGCTGACGAATTGTCTAAAAAACTGGGCGTTAAAACACAATCTATTCACGAACCGGCATCGTCCCTATCCGGTGGTAACCAACAAAAGGTGGTTATCGCAAAATGGGTTGGTAAAAAGCCATCCATTATCATCATGGACGAGCCTACGCGCGGTATCGATATCGGCGCGAAACGTGATATTTATGATTTAATGAACGAATTAACGAACGATGGTGTGTCCATTATCATGGTGTCCTCTGAGTTACCTGAAGTGCTCGGCATGAGCGACCGCGTTATGGTCATTCATGAAGGTCGCGTAGCAGGTATCTTGGACCGTAGCGATGCAACACCAGAATCGATTATGACATTAGCCACAGGAGGACAATAATGGACAGCAAAGCTCTACAATATATAAAAAAATTAGGCCCCCTCATCGGCCTCATCCTATTATTTGTAATTATCTCTGTCATGAACGACAGTTTCCTTGAATTCTCTAACTTGCGTAACTTGTTGCGCCAAGTATCCATCAATGCGATCATCGCCTTTGGTATGACCTTTGTCATCTTAACTGGCGGTATCGACTTATCCGTTGGTTCCATCCTTGCTCTCTCTAGTGCAGTGATGGCCAACCTCATCGTAACTGGTACTGACCCTGTATTAGCTATCATCTTAGCCGCAGGTGCGGGCCTTGTATTGGGTGGGATTAACGGTCTCGTTATCACCTATGGCCGCGTAGCTCCATTTATCGCTACCTTGGCGACCATGACCATCTACCGTGGTGCGACATTGGTATTCACCGATGGTAACCCAATCTCTGGCCTTACTCAAGACCCTCTATTCCATGGCTTTGGCCAAGGGGATATTGCAGGCCTTCCAGTTCCAGCCATTACAATGTTCCTAGCTTTCATCATCCTCTGGTTCGTATTGAGCCGCACATCCTTAGGCCGTAAAACATACGCTGTAGGTGGTAGTGAAAAGGTTAGTTACATTGCTGGTATCAAGATTGACCGTGTGAAAATCTTCGTGTATGCCTTAACGGGTATGCTCTGTGGTATCGCCGGTGCAATCATCACTTCTCGTCTTAACTCTGCACAACCTACAGCAGGTGCAGGCTACGAACTGGACGCTATCGCAGCCGTAGTTCTTGGTGGCACAAGCCTTGCTGGTGGTCGTGGTCATATCGTTGGCACATTAATTGGTGCCCTCATTATCGGTACCCTCAACAACGGGTTAAATATTCTCGACGTTTCCAGTTTCTATCAACAAGTTGTAAAAGGTATTGTCATTTTATTGGCGGTTCTTGCAGACCGCAAGAAAGCCTAGGAGGTTCCTATGAAAAAACTATTGTTACTGTTGGCGATGGCTATCATGGTTATCGGTCTTGTAGCAGGCTGTGGTAAAAAGCGCTGATAACGGCGGCGACAAAAAAATCCGGCACAATCGGCTTCTCTGTTTCCACATTGAACAACCCATTCTTCGTAACTATGAAGGAAGGCGTTGAGGCTCAAGCGAAAGCGCTTGGTCTTAAAGTTAAAATCGTTGATGCACAAAATGACCCAGCAAAACAAGCAAACGACATTTCCGACTTGCTTGAAAGCGGCGTTTCCGTATTGATCATCAACCCTGTAGACTCTGCAGCTATCTCTACTTCCGTAGAAGCAGCAAATGCTAAAAACATTCCTGTAATCACTGTTGACCGCTCTGCTGATAAAGGCAAAGTAGTAGCTCACATCGCTTCCGATAACGTAAAAGGCGGCGAAATGGCAGCTCAACTTATCGCTGATAAAGTTGGCAAAGCTGCAAAAAGTAGCTGAAATTGAAGGTATCCCTGGTGCTTCCGCAACTCGTGAACGCGGCCAAGGTTTCCATAACGTAGCTGACAAAGACTTAACAGTAGTAGCAAAAACAAAGCGCTGACTTCGACCGTACAAAAGGTTTGAACGTAGCAACTAACATCTTACAAAGCTAACCCAGACGTACAAGCTATCTTCGCTCATAACGACGAAATGGCATTGGGTGCTATCCAAGCAGCTAAATCCGCAGGCAAAACAATCTTCATCGTAGGCTTTTGACGGTACTGCTGATGCAGACAAAGCTGTTAAAGGCGGCACATTAGCTGCAACAATTGCTCAACAACCAGACCAAATGGGTAAAATCGCTATCGATACAGCACAAAAAGTTATTAAAGGCGAAGCTGTAGAAGCTAAAAATCCCTGTAGATCTTAAAGTTGTTACAAAATAATTGTATATAGAAACTGGGTACAAAAAGAGTCGCATCCTTTGATGCGACTCTTTTATTTTGACTCTCGTTCCAAAAAAATTCTTTGAAAAAAACTCAATAAACTTTTGGCAAATATGTTTGATCTAAACTTTCAATTGTCATATTACATTTGTAATTATAAGTAGTACAGATAGTAACATCTATCGCCAATGCACCCTTTTGATCTAACGAGAATGTTAAGGTATCCCCTTCTCCAGTTAATACATGGGTAAAGGTTGCTTTGCCTTTACACTTCTCATACAAATCGACTAATTCTTGATAGCCTTTACGAATACCGGACCAATCACTAGGATCAATATAGCCAGAACAGATATTATAACCTCGTTTAATATATACGCCAAAACACACCAAATTCAGATAACTCTACATCCATATCAAAAAGCTATTGTTAAATTTGGTTCATTTACGATTTCATACATACTATTCACACTCCACAGACAAAAAAACAATTTCATTTATTATAACGTAACTATATGTAAAAATAAAATAGCGACTAGTTGATTATCTTAACTAGTCGCTATTTGTATAGTAGGACTTTAAAATTAGAGTTCTTATTACAGTGTTTTTCTTAAAAGAATATGGTCGTATGTACCTTTCCAGGTAGTTGTTTCCGTTTATATTCTTTAAAGCCAAAGCCTTCATACATTTTGGCAAGCCATGGGTGTTCTGCAGCAGTACCTAGTGTTACGGCTGGTGTTTTATATACATTGCGCAGTAGATTTTCTGCTTCAGTTAAAACTTCACGAGCATAGCCCTTTCCCTTATGTTCAGGGGCTGTCACAAAGTGTGCAATGTGCGGATATACGTCTGGCGTAGCTTTGGGAATCCAAGGCATGCGGAATGAAATAGAGCATACTAAGGAACCATCTACGTAGAGACCAAATACAGGATATTTTAAGATCCACACCCGAGATTCTTCTGGGCTAAAGTTAATAGCATCGAAGGATATAGGGTAGTTCTTATTCTCCGCATATCCTGCAATTAACACCTCGTGATATTCAGCCGCATCATCTACGGTTAATTGTCTAAATTCTTTCATATGTACCTCGTTTAAAGCGACCTAATTCTAAAAATATTAGGTCGCCATGAATTTCTATATTACTAGGATAGCACGCATTATTATGCTCTGCATTATTTATAGAGCAGTATTTTTTTATAGAGCAGTACTATTTATAAAGCTGCACTATCTAGAGGCAATTCACTATCGAGTGTAAGATAACGGCTCAAGAATTTACGTGTCCGTTCTTCTTTTGGATGTTCGAGGACAACCTTAGGGTCCCCTTGTTCTACGATGACGCCGCCTTCCATGAAGACTACTTGATCAGCCACTTCTTTAGCAAAGCCAATTTCATGAGTTACGATGATCATGGTTACTTCTAACTCTTTAGCAATCTTGCGGATAACAGCCAATACTTCCCCTACGAGTTCTGGGTCGAGGGCTGATGTAGGTTCGTCAAAGAGGATAACCTCTGGATCCATCGCTAGGGCACGAGCGATGCCGATACGTTGTTGTTGGCCTCCAGATAATTGTACCGGATAGTAATCATCATACCCTTCCATGCCTACTTCCTTGAGGAAGCGTTGAGCGATTTCACGGGCTTGAGATTTCTTCATCTTCTTAACCGTTACAAGGCCTTCCATAATGTTTTCAATAACAGTCTTGTTAGAGAATAAGTTATAAGACTGAAACACCATGGATGTGTTACGGCGTGCGTTTAAGATTTCCTTGTTAGACGCTTTATGGAGGTCTACAGAAATATCGTTTAATTGCATCGTCCCTGCATCGGCTTTTTCAAGGAAGTTGAGCGTTCTTAAGAACGTTGTCTTACCGCTGCCGGATGGGCCAAGGATAACCGTTACAGAACCCGTTGGTACATGTAAGTCGATGCCCTTTAAAATTTCACGGTTCCCGAAGGATTTGTGAACTTGTTTAATATCTATCATAATGCATTACCTCGTTTATACTTGCTTGCATAGATTTCTAAACGATGGAAGATAAATTCAAAGACAATCCCCATCACCCAGAATAGACCGGCCACCACGATGTAGGCCTCAAAATATTGTGAATTTTCCTCTGTATATAACTTTGCAGCGCCGAACAATTCAATAACGGTGATAACGAATACAATGCTGGTACTCTTCATGGTGTTAAGAAACTGATTCGTAAATAGTGGCAACGCAAAGACTGTCGCTTGTGGCAACACGATGCGGCGGAACGCTTGGAACCAAGTCATACCGATGGCCTGAGCCGCTTCCATTTGCCCTTTCGGTACCGATTGTAAGGCAGCCCGAAAGATTTCACTCAAATAGGCCCCTGTGTGCAAGGTTAAGCCTACAACGGCTACGAAGGTAGCTGGCACCTTTTCAAAGGGCACATGCACCCCTGTTTGATCCTCTAATGCGAGGAAGAGAATTGGTAAACCATAGTACACGAGGTATAAGAGAACCATGTTCGGAATACTACGGCACAATAATACGTACAAGTAACTGAGCTGACTGAGCACAGGTACTTTGTTTTGTTGTAGCACGCAACTTAATAATCCTAGGATTGTACCCAAACCAACGCTGAGGAAGGTAATCATGAGGGTGACTTTCACATAAGGAATGACAGCAAAGAAGGTGCCATAAATATAGGTTGAATCAATTATATGTCCCATACGCCCCTACTCCTCACTGATCAAAATGCGTTGCGTTTCCTTGCCCGCAACGGTAAAACGTTTTTCAAGCAATCGGCCCAAGAGGGACACGATGATAATTAGAATGCCATAAATGATGGCCGCATCGACGAATAACTCAAGATAGCGCTGACTATTGCCGCCCATAAGATCCGCCTTACGCATCATATCCACAACGCCGACGTTAAAGATGAGCGCCGTTCCTTTCAACATGCCGATAACGAGGTTCGTCAACGGTGGAATACTCATGGTGAAAGCCTGCGGCAAGATGATGCGCACATAACTTTGGAACTCGGTCATACCAAGACTTTTAGCGGCTTCTTTCTCACCAGGAGAGACCGCATCGATACTGGAGCGCATGATTTCAGCGCTGTAAGCTGCAATATGTAAGGTAAACACGGCATACACAAATACGAGGCCTGGCACATTTTTCATGTTAAGCCCCATGTGGGACATGATTTCTGGTACCCCAAAGTAAATGAGGAAGAGCTGTACCAAGAACGGCGTACCGCGCATAAAGGAGATAAATACAATAAATAATTGGTTTAATACTGGTACCTTCTTGAGGCGAATGATGGCTATGATAGAGCCCAAAATAACACCTAAGATGGCAGAAATAACGGTGATTAATACCGTTACATGCACATAATTCAAGAGCTGTGGAAACGCTTGGATCATGTAGGACACATCAAAATACTTGCCCACAGTAGCACCTCGCTTCTAGACATAATAGAATAAGGCCGCCAAGGCGGCCTATTCGTTATTTTTGTGTTGGATCGAATGTGTAATCCCCACCAAGATATTGTTCAGAAAGTTTTTTCAACGTACCATCTGCACGCATTTCTTTCATAGTTTTATCGATTTTTTCGTTTACTTGTTTCATGTCATCTGTCCGTTTAGACAAGAAGTAAGTTGGTACTACGGCCAATACATCACCTACGGCTTTGAGTGGCAAGCCACGATCTTTAATAGCAGAGTTAATAACGTATTCGTATTCACCGGCTGCATCAGCACGACCTGTAGCAACGAGATTCAATGTTTCAGCACCGGCTTTATCTGTATAGATAACCTCGATTTGAGGATTTGCCGTTTCGTTGAATTGTTTTACTAATTCGTTGAACTCAGAGGATGTGGTAACGGCGATCTTTTTGCCTTTCAAATCATCCAATTTAGAGATGTCGTTGCGGTCGTTTTTTAACTACTAATTTGCGTGTAGAGTAGTTGTTAACCTCATTTGTGTAGTAGTATTTTGCTTCACGTGTAGGATTGCGACGCATTTGGTTTGCAATCATATCCACTTGACCTGCGTCCATCGCTACGAAGGCAGCATCAACGGCCATTGGTTTGAAGTTGAAGTGAAGATCTGGATTACGACGTTCAATTTCTTTCAACAATTCTACGTCAAAACCAGTAAGGTTGCCATTATCATCTGTGTAAGAATACGGGCGAACTGTACCGCGTGTAGCTACGTTAATCACTTTAGCATCTGGATTTACCTTTGCGTCCTTAGATGTGTCGTCGCCACAACCAGCTACGACGAGCACGCCTAGTGCCAATGCGCCGATGGCGAATAATTTCGTTAATTTCTTTGTATTAAACATGTAAACTCCTTCTTTTCGCAATGTTTGCAGGAATGGCTCCACCTCGTTGGTATGGGTGAAAGCCTCAATAACTCTATCTATTTGCTCAGCCTCCAAGGTGAGACCTAATTTAATGCGTATATCCTCCATAGTAAGAGGATTTTTCGGCGATCCTTTAGGATTGTTCACCGTTTCTGTGAAAGTATCACCATTTTTCAGTGTAACGGTTACTTTCGTAATCCGCTCTGTTTGAGATACCTTCGGCAAGTCATAGACACGCTCTATGCGCGACATACAGTCTCGCACTGATTGGTCTATGGTATCTATCTTAAACAACTCGTCCTGTACCTCCCCATAAGCGAGGACTTGGTACACGACATACTCTATGGAAAATTGTCCTTCTCGACCTGTTTTTGGCGATGTATAACGCAATGCCGCATCAGCACCAGGTGGGAAGTGAACAGTCACTCGATCTATCTCATCCCAAAGGGAAGAAACGGGGGTGGCACATAGTCTACGTTTACCTTGCTCCTCTGCATCTGGTGAAACGTTGTAGTGCTTTAGACACATACGAAGAAGATGTAGTATATATACTATGTGCCACGATTTCTGCTGCTTCAGCGCCACAAATAGCTGCCGAGCAATACGGGTGGACTTTCATCCATAAACCAGGATCAATGAGTTGCCCTGGTGCTAGCCAACGACCAGCAATGTCATTTGATGTAACGGTAATATTACCGATAGTTTTAAACCAACCCCGTTTGGGGTCAAAAGGTTTTGTACTTATTCGCAGTGATGTATGTTGTAACAGTTCATAAGCCCATACGCCATTGTGTGCTGCCAGTCCCGCATGGAGTGGCTTACCATCTGTACCACTTTGAAAGAACATGCCCGCCGATTGTGTGGCAGCCAAAGACAGGAGCTGAGCCAAGCTTTCACCATGAAGGCCTCTCAAAGCGCCTATAGCGGCCGCCGCCCCAATAACACCAACGGTCCCCGTAGAATGCCATCCTTGGGTCCGATGGGCAGGATTAATAAGGGAACCAATAATCCCCTCTAACTCGGCTCCGATGATATAGGCCCGAAAGAATTCGTTCCATGTATCGGTTGGTTCGAGCACGGCTAGTAAAGCAGAATATAAAACAGTACTGAAGTGACCCGCCAAATTCGCCTGGGCATCATCAAAATCTAAATAATGGGAGGCAAAGCCATAATACAAAGCTTTATCGGCTTTAGATACATTTTCTATTGCTAAGTCAATTTTGCCCTCTGATATAACCTTGCCACTCAAAACAGTGGAGTTCATAACATGACCAACATCCGAGCCTATAGATGACTTAGCCCCTATGAACCGAGCCAAGTCTTGAACGGCTTGTTCGTTCTCTGCTGGTGCTAAGGATGCCAGATAATCTAGAAAGGCAATACGAGCCACTGACAGGAGGTCCTCACGGTTCGTCACATCCGTTTTGTTCTATGTGAGTTCACAATCGTCTGTGTTACAGAATCCATGAAGCCGTCCTTTCAGTTATCTATAATTAAATATATTGATTGATTCGTCAGTAATATATCAGATTTTTATAGTAAAAGATTTACTAAATACAGCTCATCCAACATATGAATTTACTGTCTATTTTATTTACCAAATTTTTTTCAGCACGGTCATTTGGTTCTAACCAAATGGAGTCGTCTGGACCTTTTGGAACGAGGCGTGGTAGGTCTTCAAATGGCGTATGGTCTACATAGTAGAAACGTTTACGCATGGAATCGAAGTCTGTTGTGCCACCGAAGGCTGGATTGGAGTACAAGTCCTTCGCATAGTTCCAAAGATTTGGATAGTCTACGAGGCGTTTTTTATTCACCAAGTATTTTTGGTAGAATACAAGGTCAAAACGTGCCAATGTTGGGAAGATACGAATATCTGGGTCCGTAATAGTATCACCCATCAAGTAACGTTGCTTGCTAAGGCGTTCTTCAAGCCAGTCTAAGCGAGCAAAAATGCGGTTATAGTAATATTCGTAATCTTTTTGGTTCGTTACGAGGGCTGCTAGATTTACAGCCAAGTTGAAGTCAGCATAGATGATAACATTCAATGCATCGATATCAGCACGCAATTCCTCAGGATAAATATCTGGTGCATCAGGGGAAATGAAATCTTTAAAGCCTAATGCCAATTCCGTAGTCAACGCATGGTAGTCGTTGTTAACTACCGCGCCAGTCGTAACATCTACGATAGCTGGTACTGTGGAACGTGCATCATAGTTAGGGTCGCCCTTGCGATACGCTTCACCTAAAGAGTGAATACCCAATACGGGGTCTTTTTCATCTTTATCAAGGGTAAAGAACCAGTCCGCAATAACGCCTGCTGGACGCAATGGATCAACAACACCTTTGGAAATTACCTTATCTAGTCCGAGCAAATCGATGGCGATAGCAATACGGTGAGCCCAAGGACAATGCTTAGACCATACAAGGCGATAACGGTCCTTTTCTACAGGTAGAAACCCTGGTTCACTGCCAAAAGGTGTTGTGAATTGAGGCTCTTCACTATCAGAATATTTTTGACGACGGTTAAAATTCGATGCATCTTTACCTTCATACTCCTTCTGCTCCCCTTGAGAACGAGGGTTACTAGATTGAAACTCAGAAAAATCGATAGGACAAGGATTCATAGCACGTTGGAACTCAACTTCTTTACGAGCCGCCGCAATGGTAGGATCCTTGATTTTACTTACATCTACGTGTTCACTCATTCTATACTCCTTATAAAGGTCATCCCCATTAGCTTTATTCCACTTTTTCATGGTGAAAGCTTCTGTGATATTCCTCAATTATTCCTACTAACTTAATATGAATATAAGCCTATATTATATTATTTAAAAACCTATGTCAATAGTGGGTATTTAAAATTTATAATATCTATTACAAACAAAAATCTCGAGTTATATCGTTTCTAGATATAACTCGAGCTTTATTTAGATTATGTGTATTAAATAAACACTAGTATTGGTAAGATTTTTATTCGTGAGGTGTTGTATAGTTAATATCTTGTGCCTTGTAGCTTTCACCATGAGCTAATACATGAACGATGGTTTCCAATGTGGCACGTACAGTTTCAACAGCCATGCTTGGTTGATTTGGTTTATCCACCACTTGGGATGGCAAGTATGGGATGTGCATAAAGCCCGCCTTAATATTGCCCTTTTGCGCGGCATAGTGACATACACCATACATCAAGTGGTTGCATACGAAGGTTCCCGCTGTATTGGAGACCTTAGCAGGAATACCGTTTTGATGTAACGCATTGACGATATTTTTTATGGGCAATGTCGCAAAATAGGCACTAGGGCCATCGGCTACAACAGGCTCATCTTCCGGTTGGTTGCCCCCATTATCTGGGATGCGAAAATCGTCGCAGTTAATAGCAACGCGTTCCACTGTAATATCAGGACGACCACCTGCTTGACCTACACACAGGATAAAATCTGGTTGGCACTGTTCAGCTGCTGCTTTTACAGTATCAACAGATTTATAACGAATGGTAGGAACCATTTGTGTCACTACCTTGTAATCACCATCGGTATAACCATCCATTGTTTTGACCGCTTCCCAAGCCGGATTAATAGGTTCACCGCCAAATGGATCAAAGCCGGTAATTAAAATTGTTTTCATCACACTACCTCATAACGATATCTTATGGTTCATTAGAATAATCAAGCATGATACATAACCTTACAAGATATATCATATAGTTTCATAAGCATATCGTACTTTCACAAAAGGGTTAAATAAAGTAATACATTAATAGAATATTCAATACGAGCATGATTAATGCAATTGGAAGTTGTGCTTTAATAACGCCGTATTGGTCGCGCATTTCAAGGAGCGCTACCGGTACGATGTTAAAGTTGGCAGCCATAGGTGTCATCAAAGTACCGCAATAGCCTGCAAGCATTGCTATAGCACCGACAGCTGCTGGGTTCGCACCATGAGCTACAACGAGCATTGGGATACCGATGGCACTTGTAATCATCGCAAATGCGGCAAATGCGTTACCCATGATCATTGTGAAGATAACCATACCGATGCAGTAAGCCACAACAACGAGGAATACATTATCTGCTGGTACTACACTTGCGACTGCACTGGAGATAAGTTTACCAACGCCAGCCAAATTAAATAGATACCCAAGAGCCGCTAATAACTGGGACAAAATAGCAGTCCAACTGATAGCATCGATAAGTCGACGGCCTTCATGGAAACCTTGGTTAAGTTCGCCCTTTGTAATAAAAAGAGCAGCACACATAGCTATGATTGCGGCAATACCTAGACCAACAAGAGCGCCTAACTTAGTAAAGAAACCAATGAAGAATGTAATAATACCAACAAGTAACGCTGGTACGAAGATAACATTACCAATGCGAACCGCTTCGCCTTTTTTAAATTCAATAGGAGATTCAAAGTAATGGCCTTTGCCGAGTTGTTTTACTAATACAATAGCCGCCATAGCAATGACAAGCCAACCATTAATTTCCTTGGAGAGATAAGAACCAAAGATAAAGGATACGCTATATAAGAGCCAAAATAAGCCTGTACCAATGCGATATTTATGTTCTTTATCTAGAAATGATTGAATAGCAAAAGATAAATAGAATAATCCCTACGAGAAGATATACGTAATCTAAGGGCTGCATTTTATAGAATATTTCTAACATATTATTCAGCCTCCTTCTTCAATTCTTCTGGTGTAACAAGAATATTTAACTCATTAGGTACTAATTTACCAGCTTTCATATCCGCTTCGTCACGAGCTACAGAGGCTTGAATTGTTTTATCAAAAGATAATAAAGCGAATAAAGTTAACGATATAGGCACAAACAGCAGTTGGCAATCCATACAATACCATATCTGTTAATTCTACAGAATAACCTAATTGTTCCATAACGCCTTTGATGAGTAATAACCCACCAGCAGCAAGGAATAAGTTTTGACCGAAGAAGTTACCTATATTATCTGCAGAAGCAGCCACACCACGTACCTTATCGAGCGTACGTTGAGATACTGGACGGCCTTGAGCTACCGCAGCTTCACTCATAGGAGCAATCAATGGACGAACCATAGCAACCATACCGGACATGTTAATGCCAAAGGCTACAGTTACTTGACGCACAAATAAGTAAATCATAAAGATACGACCTGCAGTAGCAGCGTTGATCTTGCCAATCAAAATTTCTGCCCGTTCACGCAAGCCGTGACGTTCCATAAGACCGATAACAGGTAAAATCAAAAATAAATAATGACATATAACGATTTTTTTAACAAAGGCCTCTCCAATAGCACCAACGATATCGTTAATACTGAGACCACCTGCAAGGCCCGTTACAAAGCCTGCGGCTACGACAACTAACAAGGCATTAAAGCGCAGCATCAGACCGATGACCATCACTAAAATACCAGACAAAATCAACATATGGACACATCCTTTCTACAAATCATCCATAACACATATAACCATAAAGATACGTTATATGTATATATTATATACTGAATAGTCATAATCTTACACAAAAAATACCTTGTATCTAAATTTAGTGAATATCCCTGATCTGCGATCAGAGCATAAAACACTCAAATAGAGTACAAGGTAATTTACGTAATTAATATAACGCTTTCTTAATTAATTTAATTCTTTCTTGAATAATATAGTTGTATGCTGTTTTCCTCTAAAATGAACCTTATCATACGCCGTAAACCCAAAGGATTCATACATTTTAGGCAACCACGGATGCTCCTTAGCCGTTCCTAATGTAACAATATGTGTTTTTAAACTGTTCTTTTTAAAAGCTCCTCTGCATAGCCCAAGACTTCCCGTGCATATCCTTTGCCTTTGAAAGCTGGTGCCGTTACAAAATGAGCAATATGCGGATATTTATCCGGCGTTGAGTATTTCACCCAAGGCATACAAAACGTAATAGAACTAACTAATTGCCCATCAATATACAAGCCGTATACAGGATAATTTTCAATCCATTCCTTAGATTCCTCTTCCGTAAAAATCAATAGCGTCGAAGCTAATGGGATAGTCTTTTTATAGCTGCGTAACCATCGATTAATACCTTATGATATTCTGCTGTGTCTGCAACTGTTAATTGTCTAAATTCTTTCATGGTCTTTCCCTCATATCTATATTTTTTTATTCACAAAGCTACGAATATTAATTCACTTTGTGAAAGTAATTATACACCTATATGTATTTATTTGCAATATAATTACATAAATATTATATGAAATTATAATATCTATAAAGAGGATCTCATATGGAGTGCCATAATATATACACAGAAGAAACTAATAACAAGATAAAACTATTGAGACAAATAAGTTATCAACTACGCCATATTGATAGATTTATATTACGTATTCTATTTTTTTAATCAAAAAGAATGACACCAACCATAAAATGATTGATGCCAAAGAATACTCATAAGATAAAAATTGTAATATTTGACGGATAGCAAAAATAAATTATGTCTCCTTAATAATAGTATTATACATATAAGGAGACATAACTCAAAAATCTTTTTAAAACACTTTTTAAAAATATACGTTATAAATGATATATTTACGCCCTATCATTGGACATCCAATCACAATAAAACAGATTTTTTTCTCATATGAAAATCTTTCGATTCTATTAACCGCGACCTTTAATAACGCGAACACGTTGAATATCAGGCGTACCATCTTTATGTTTAGAAATAGTATCTACTCTGATACGTTCAAGTTCTGGTTGGAATTCTTTAAGTGCTCTAACCATTTGATCATCGGCGACAGCACCGTTTTGAATAGCCCTGTAAATTAATGCAGCCATTTCATAACGAGTCATCATACGATCTCCACCAAATTTACCGTCTGGATAACCCACAATAATACCATTACCTGCTAATGTCGCCACATAGTCGTATGCCCAATGGTTTTCAGGTATATCTGGGAAAAGTTGCATCTTATCCAAATCCAAGGAGTTGAGCTGTTTCCCCTCAGAAACCTTCATGAGTATGCCCTTCACATTTTCAAGCTCAGCACGAAGATCTTTGATTTCTTTCGCCATTGCTACTCTAGAAGTAGACACATGATTGCCTTGACCGATTTTCATGCTAACACCAGCGTTCAACATATTTTCACCGCCGCCGAAGGAACCACCTACACTAAATAGAGTATCCTCATTTGGACGATAGAATGCACCGATTGAAGCTGCATGAGCATCTTTGTAGTTACCATAGCCTGCAGCGATATCCCATTTATCATCAGGATCGAAATCTAGAGGGTGAAGTGCTGCCAATGCGGCTGCCCCTGCACCAACCCTATTCATACGACTATCAATATTCTTGATATTTCCACCGATTTCTTTTAATTGACTTACATTAACGGCATCCGAATCAGACGTACCTGCTGCAACATTGGTGATTTTCTTATTACCTGCATTGATACCAGTTTCTGTGATGCTAGGACCATTCTTAATTGTCAAGCCATTATTGTTCATTACGGTATTACCAGTTGTTACAGATTTAAATGTCGGTGTATCGATTACAGATACTTTATAGTCTACACCACCAATTGCATTTGTCCCTTTAATTACGCTAATATTGTTACCTTCCGATACGGAAGAGTATTTACCTGCCCCATTAGCTACAGCCTTCAATTGGTCTTCTGTTGCCGCTTGACCACTAGTTATGTTAGCAGGGTCCCAGGTCTTATTAGTCAAATTATTCACTGTACCATCTGTGCCATTAACAGTTACTTTACCTGCTTGTATTGTTCCTCCAGAACCCTTAATAGAAATTTGCTTATTAGGATCTGTTCCAAGAGTAATATCATCATTGAGGTTTACTTTATAAGTCTTAGATCCATCATTATTAGTTATGGAAGTTACTGTTGTATTTTTACCATTCTCTAGTTTTGTTGTAGCACCAGCTACCGCTTTACTCAATTGACTCACATTTACTGCATCTGTAACATCAGTACCGTCAGCGACATTAGTAATCTTCTTTCCACCCGCATCGATACCAGTCTTAACAATCTTGGGACCACCATTAATAGTCAATCCATCAGTATTCATAACAGTATCACCGGTAGTTACGCTGTTCAAACCTTTCAAGTCCTTAGCTAGACGAACTTTTAAGTTGCTATCACCATCGGATATAACACCGATATTGTCATCAGTAGTCAATTTGCTTACATCGGTAATACCACCGACTACATTCACTTGTTCGTTAAGTTTCTTCTTGATAACAGCGCCTGTATCTCCGCCATACTTCATACCGTCATCTAAAGTTGCAACATCATGCTTGTCGCCATTCTTTTCTTCGATTACTAAGCGAGTAATATTTTTGCCATCAATACCAGATTTTCCGTCGCCCCCCTTGATAGAAATAGCGTTATTACCATCCTTGCCATTCAAACCAATAGATCCATCTTTACCATTGATAACAACAGCTGAACCATCTTTACCGTTAACTCCGATGGAACCGTCTTTGCCATCAATACCTTTCTTACCAAGGACTAGATCATCATTTACATTAACTTTGTAAGGATTAGCAGCTGAGCCATCACCTTCAACAGTTGTATTTTTACCATCTTTAAGAATAGTCTTACCTGCTGCAATAGCGTCTTTCAGTTGACCAACATTTACTGCATCCGTATTATCAGTACCAGCCGCTACATTAGTAATCTTCTTATTGCCTGCATCGATGCCGTTCTTAAGAATCTTAGGACCACCATTTATAGTCAAGCCATCCGTATTCATAACGGTATCGCCGGTAGTTACACTAGTCAGATTTTTCAATTCTTTTGCTAATTTAACATTAAGCGCACCATTTGCAGATACTACACCAATATTGTCATCAGACAATTTATTAGTATCGGCACCACCTTTGATATCTAACTGTTCACCCTAATTGTTTATTGATAACAGTTGTATCGTCACCTTTGAAGTTTAAGCCTTTTTACAATGGTTTTTATTGATATTTGTAATATCATTTTTTTATTATTTTTTTACACCGTCACTAACATATTTTAATTGGTCTTCTGTTGCTGCTTGACCATGTACAACTGTAGGATTATCGATATCCCATATACGGTTAGTCAATTCATTACCGTACCGGCGCCAGTTATTTTAACTATTCCCGCCTTAATATCACCTGTTGTACCATGAATTGTAACCTTATTTCCAGCTGTAATCGTACCAGTAGTACCATCTACAACGACTTGTTTATCAGCATCTGAACCGAGAGTAACCTTATCGCCTAATCCAACTGTATATTCTTTACCGCCAGCAGCGTTAACTCCTTCTGTAACGGTTACGTTAGCATCTTTAGCTTTTACAGTTGTTGCTTTGGCTGTACCACCAATGGCGGCATTTAATTGATCCACATTGACAGCATCAGTTCCAGCAGTACCTGCTGCTACATTAGTAATTTTTTGACCACCCGCATTCAAACCATCTTTATTGACATAAGTCTTCCCATTAATAGCCAAGCTACCATCAGGCCCTAAGTTAATATCTTTTTTAAGTTTAACATTTAGTTGAGTGCCATCAGATTCTACACCAATATTATTATCTGTCAAGTCCGCAGAAGCACCACCCTTAATAGATAACTTATCACCCAATTGCTTATTAATATCTGTACCAGTATCACCAGCGAAGTTCAATCCTTTTGCAATAGTAGTATTGATATTTGTGATATTCGTTGTATTCGTATCTTGTTGTACTTTGGATGCGATATCTGTCAATGTAACTTGTTTTTTATCGCCTTTATCATTAGCTACAGTCAATACCATGTTGCCATCACTGTCAACTTTATATTTACCTTGGCTATTTGGATCAGGGTTTGCTACCAAACGATAGTCCCCTTTTCCCACTTCGGTAAATACATTACTCAAATCGACATTGACTTTACCTGTATCGTTACGTTCCAATGTCAACATTTTACCATCATTGGATACACTACCACTTGTAACAAAGTTATTTTTAAGGCCTGTCACATTAGCAATCAAACCATTTGTACCAGTTAGATTTGCAATGCCATCACCATTAGCTTGATAAGTTGCGGTACCGCCGGTCACGTATTTATCCTTTGCATCAACGATACGGTTAATATCTCCGATATTAGCACCATTTGTAATTACATCTCCACCGCTAGCAACGCCTGTAATCTGTTTGTTCCCCGCATTAATACCATCTTTTACGATTTTTGGACCTCCGGTAATAGTCACACCGTCAGTATTCATAACCGTATTACCAGTTGTTACACTAGTCAGATTGTTAAGTTCTTTAGCCAATTTAACATTCAGCGTATTTATTCCATCAGATACTACACCAATATTGTTATCGCTCAATTTAGATACATCTGTTACCCCGCCAACAACATTAGTTTGTGCACCTAGTCTTTGAGTAAATTTATTATCCGTAGCTCCTGCAACCTTTACATCTCCTGCATACACTACGCCTTTATTCACTTCAGTATTCACCGCATATAATTGACTACCATTTATAGCATCGGTAGATGTAGCAGAAAGACGTCCAGCTGCTACGTTAGTAATGGTACGCTCTACTCCGGTCTTGCCAACACTTACTGTAGAAGTAGGATTAATGCCTGCAAAATTATGTATTTCTCCATTGACCGTTTCAGACGTAGTGCCAACTGCTGCTGCAGTTTCAGATCCAGAACCGATAGCTACAGCATTTTCATTCTTTGCATTTGCTTCATTACCGATAGCTACACCATTCTTTACTGTTACGTTAGCCTTATTACCTATCGCAGTACCATTTAATCCAGTAACAGAAGTCGAAGACCCTATGGCAGTGCCATCTACTGCAGTAACATTCGTGAGTCTACCAAGTGCCGTTGCTCCTAAAGCTTTTGCTTTGGCTTGATAGCCAACAGCTGCAGACTGCCCACTCGTAGCATTTGACCATGTTCCAATCGCCACACTAGCATCATCTTCAGCCACCGCATTCGTCCCCATAGCAATGGACCATCTTCCCTTTGCCTGCGCATTACCACCAATTGCATAAGCATAGGTATTTGTAGCTTTCGCTAAATTCCCCATCGCCAAAGAAGATTCTTCTTGAGCATGAGCAACGCTACCAATAGCAATAGCATGAGTCTTATCCGCTTTTGCGTCTCCACCAATAGCAGCAGCATATTCTCCAGAAGCTTTAGCATTTGCACCTACAGCAACTGCATTTTTAGCTGATGCATATGCTACGCCACCAATAGCAGTAGCATTTTGAGCCGTAGCATTTGAGCCTCCACCAAGAGCAGTCGAATATTGAGCTGAAGAATTGCTATGAGCACCTATCGCCAAAGCAACTGCACCTAAAGACTTAGCATAACCGCCTATTGCCACATTATTAGGATCAGATCCTGTCTCAGTTCCATTTCCCAATGACATACCTGATCCTGTTCCTTCAGGAATTACTGCATGAACAGTGTTCAATGGCAGTGCTATACTTCCCGCCAATGCAAGTGCACATAAAACCGTACACGCACTCATTCCACCACTTCCGCTGATTTTTCCACGATTATTAGCAAATTCCGAAACAACCACATAACATTTTTTCACCCGACTCCAAATGACTTTATAAATCCGGTTCATAACACTCCTCCTAAATTTTTTTCTGTTACACTAACTAATTACACTAAAAATACACTATATATTAAGATAAAAGATATATACTCTCTGCCAAAAAAACACTCTTCAAAAAAACAGGTAAGTATATATTTTAAAATCATTATTACATTATTATTATAATAATAATTCAAGAACCCCAAAATCTTAATTATTATGCAATTCTATTTATAGTGCTAGAAAACAAAAATAAGGCTACTTTGATTTGTAAAAAGTTTCGCAGAAAAAAACCATATAAATCAAGGCAGTCTTTTTAAATTTCATTATAACATAAAGAAAAAAACATCTGAAAAGGAACATAAAAGAGGCTTCGTCAAATATTGGGACATTTATCTCACAAATCTTTTTTTGATTAAAAGTAGAATACGTATTCAAAAAAACATATAAGATAATACAAAAGCATATTAGACAAAAAAACAGGATGTATCAAAAGATACATCCTGTTTTTGAGCTTTTACAAACTCTAGAAAAATTTAATCCTATTGATTATTGTATATGCGGGAACCGTATACGTCACGTTCGTTTTTAGGTTCGTTGTTAACGCGAACACGTTCAGTTTTATGACGATCGTTATCATCACCAGAAATACGATCAACACGGAAGTGGTTAAGACGAATATTTTGTAATTCAGGACCGAATTCATTCAATGCACGTTTCATGTTTTTCGTCAATAGGAGCACCATTTTTGAAGTGCACGGTACAACATGGTAGCGAATTCGTAACGAGTCATCTTAACATCGCCTTTGAATGTGCCATCAGGGTAGCCAACAAGGATACCATTACCAGCCAATTGGCTAATATATTGGTAAGCCCAGTGGTTGCGAGGAACGTCTGGGAATTCAGCAGTTTTGCTTGGATCAATTGCATGTGGAGTCAAGATTTGTAACAAGTTATTATATTTGTTTTTCCATATCTTGAAGACGTGCGTTCAATTCAGCAATTTCACGCCCCATAGCTACGCGGGAACGGGATTCAGGGGAACGTTTACCAAGACGGATGGATACACCTGCGTTCAATTGAGTTTCGCCAGTACCTACAGTGCCACCAACGGAGAACATTGTATCTTCGTTAGGTCGGTAGAATGCGCCCAATGCAGCGGAGTTAGCATTATGGTAGTGACCATAACCAGCAGCAATTGTCCATTTGTCATCTGGGTTGAAGTCCAATGGATGCAATGCAGCCAATGCAGCAGAACCTGCACCTACTTTATTAACGCGTCTTTCAACAGTACCAACACGACTAGTCAAGTTCTTAATATTATTATTAATTTGGCCAGGTGTGGAATTGTTGATTTGTGTTTGTAAATCATTAGCTACGGAATATAATTGGCTACCGTTTACAGCATCTGTAGAAGTAGCGGAGATTTCTCCAGCCGCAACATTTAATTTGACGTTCAGCACCAGCTTTACCTACAGACACGGAACCATTAGCTGCAGAACCTACGCCAGCAAAGCCACCAAAGGTATGACCAGCGATGGTTGCACTACTTTGAGCTGTAGCTTCACTTGTAGTAGAACCTGTGCCTAATGCGATAGAGTTTAAATGTGTTGCATTTGCATGATCACCGATCGCCATAGCGTAGTCAGCTGTAGCACTCGCATCAGAACCAAATGCATTAGAACGCACATTAGTTGCCTGTGCACCAGCGCCAAATGCTTGAGCATGATCACCAGATGCAAGGGCAGAGGAACCCATAGCAACAGAATGATTATTAGTTGCTTGTGCGCTAGAACCAATCGCATTAGATTTATAGCCAGACGCTAGTGCTTCATAGCCAATAGCTTGTGAGCGAACTTCGGAAGCCTTTGCACGAGTACCAATAGCGGTAGACCATGTACGTTGTGCTTCAGCAGAATGACCAATAGCAATAGATTCATTCATCAACGCTTTGGAAGAATTCCCCATTGCTAATGCAGAGGTACCTGCTGCAGTATTGTTAACACCTATAGCGACAGAATTACTTTTCCAGTCACCAGTTCTCTTTGTAGCATCATCTGGCTCATTTTCATAATCACGATCACGGAAGTTTGCATCAGATTCTTTTACGGTATTACCACTACCATACGCAACTGCATTATTAGCACCTGTAACAACATTAGTGTTGTCCATTACAACAGAAGCAGCGTCTACTGGATTAACATTCGCACCAACAGCAGTGACAGCAGCCAATACAGCAAATGCTAATTTTTTGGAATGTTTCATTTCTCTCATCTTACACCCTCACTAAATTAAAAAATTATCCAAATTACAATACAATTTTTCATTCTCTCTATGTTCCGTCTCTCACCTCGGTCTGAACAGGCGCATATTCTAAATTAGCATAAAAGAAATACCCCTAATCAGTTTAAGAAAAAAATTTATATTGTCGATTACCCGCATAGCATATCAAAGTTTTTACGATATACACAACCCTTTTTTTCTAACACAAACCAAATTACCAAGTCTTTATACCTATCAAAATCCGCTTTATTCCTAGCTTTACAGGGAAATAAATTTTACTCATTATTTCCCCTTATGAGTTAATTTTTTTCGCAACTTTGTAAACTTTTCTCATATAACAAACTGTATAACTTATAAATAAATAACCACCTTATAAGTACGCAAAAATATACCTTATATCCTCATTAATTCACATTCACACTTAATTCATGAATTATATGTGAGTTAAACTGTTTTTGTATATTTAATCAACAACTTAACATTTTATTATAATTTTATATTTCTATAGCGCCAGTATCTATCAATGCAAATCAGTGCCCCAAAAAAACGCTAACGAGAATGTTATGAGAATAAACATGACAAATACAATTTATATTGACTAATATTTTATGTATATGTTTAAAAAAAGAAGGCCCCTATTCTTCATGAAAATACCCCTTTTACTGATTATCCAGTAAAAGGGGGTACATATCAAAAATAGGGGTTTTATAACAAGAATCTTTCTTTATTATATGTAATTATGCTAATAAAGGCGCTTACAAGTGCTTCTGCTTTATTAAAATCGGATTCTTCTGGGTTCCAGTTGCATTTGATTTCAGGTTCTACTACAGAGAATCCATATTTAGTCAACTCTTCACGGAGTACCTTTGTAGATTCACCAGACCAACCATAGGTACCGAATACAGCGGCTTTTTTATTTTTAAATTTCAACTCACGCAAGAAATCGAGCCAACCAGCTACGGAAGATAATACGCTATTACCTACTGTTGGAGACCCTACAGCAATAGCTTTTAGACTTAAAAGACTTCTGTCATGATGTCATTTTTTTATTGGTTTTACTAATATTGAAAAATCTTAACACGTGTATCAGGGGATTGTTTCAGCAATTTCTTCAGCAATCTTATGTGCCAACTTCTTGGTGCCGTCCCACATAGTGTCGTATACTATTGTGATTTGATTCTCTTGATATGCTTGCGACCATTCATAGTATTTTTCTACGATTTGCATTGGATTTTCACGCCAAATCGCTCCATGACTCGTAGCGATGATATCGATTGGCAAATTAAGCTTTTGAATTTCTTCAACTTTAGCTTTTACCAATGGAGAGAACGGATTCAAGATATTCGCGTAATACTTCATCGCCTCTTCCCATAGACGGCATTGATCGGCCTTATCTGCCCATAATTCCTCTACGGCAAAATGTTGACCAAATGCATCGTTAGAGAACAAGATATTATCCCCTGTCATATAAGTCGCCATGGAATCAGGCCAGTGGAGCATGCGCATTTCTACGAACACCAAGGATTTTCCGTTTCCAATATCTACGGAATCCCCTGTTTAACGGTTTTAAAGTTCCATTCAGAGTGATGATATTGACCAACCAAGGACTTAACAGCATTTTCTGTACAATAAATAGGCGTATTAGGGATTTTTTCCATCAATGCAGGCAAGGAACCGCTGTGATCTACTTCGCCGTGGTTACATACGATAAAATCAATCGTATTCAAATCAATTTCAGATTCCAAGTTATCGATGAACTCAGAGGAATGAGGTTTCCATACAGTATCGATGAGGACCGTCTTCTCCTCTTCAATCAAATAGGCATTTTGGCTAGACCCATTATTAATGGTGTAATCAGAACCGTGAAACTCTTGCAATTCCCAGTCGATTTTACCAACCCATGATACGTTGTTTTTAATGTGCTTTCTCATAATAACCTCCATGTTCTGTGAAAGTAAATATACTCACCTCATATCTTTTAATGAGTCTATAAAGGCCCACAGATGAGAGGCGCAACTTTCACCGGTATTACCCAATATATGGCCCCATGTTGTATCAATAGATACAACACAAATCGGTCATTAACTATGGTTCTATTATACGGACATCACATAATGAAGTCTGTACCTGTAGGTACAGATTTGAGAATTATTATAAAAACCACTCATAGGTAATCACATGCCGTACATTAGTACACATCGATTTCCCATGAGTGGTTACGAGTATATGTAATTATATGATTATTTATTACCCGATTTAGATAGTCCAGGGATAGCTTTATAGATATATAATGCAATATATCCATCAACCAAACTATGAACGATGGTGCCGCCGCCTACAAGAACAAATACAACGTAGATGAGATCAATGTTTGGCATCGTAGTTGTAGTATAGAACAATAGGCATGCTAGTACCTCACCAATAGCGTGAACGATAGCACAAGCAAGGTTAAACGCAACAAAGGATAGAGCCCCTGTTAATACGCCTGGATGATGTTTAATATAGTAAGCCCCCATCAAGGCAAAGATGATATGAGATGCAGCACGCATAACGATAACAAGTGGGAAGCCTGCTACAAAGAAGCCGAGCGTAGAACCTATGACAACACAAGCTGCCATCTTACGAGATAAGAACATGGCCAGGAATATAGGGAACATGACTCGCCAATGTATACGATGCCGGTGGAATCACAACTTTCAAAGGCATCACAATAGGAATCATAATGGCTAATGCCATCAATAAAGCAGTAATGGTTAAATTTCGATACATCGAAGAATTCATAAAGGCCTCCTTAAAGAATATCTTGCCATACATCTACCAATATAGCACTCTAATATATGAAGAGCAACTACACATACCGCTAGGCGTCCCACAAAAAAGAGAGGGCCTTACAACCCTCTCTTATTTAATTAGACAAATATATTATAATATCTGTATTTTAACACTTATGGTACGATTTTGAAAATGACGTAACTCACGTTAATAACTTTGAGGAATCTTAATTCATTGCTTTTATAAACGTTCGATTACGGCTTGTGCCATTTCTGTGGTACCAACTCGTTTTAAGCCTTCGCGGTAGATATCTCCTGTACGGTAACCATCAACGAGCACTTGTTCTACAGCTTTTTCAATAGCGTCAGCCACTTGAGGTAAATCAAGGGAGTGACGGCACATCATAGCGGCAGACAAGATTGTGCCCAATGGATTCGCCAAATTTTGGCCCATGATGTCTGGTGCGGAACCGTGGATTGGCTCATACAATGCTGTGCCTGTACCCATGGATGCAGATGGTAAAAGCCCGATAGAACCAGAGATAACCGCGCCTTCGTCGGACAAGATATCGCCGAACAAGTTTGTCGTAACGATAACATCGAACTGAGCAGGATTTACAACAAGTTGCATCGCTGTGTTATCCACATAGAAGTAATCTGTTGCAATATCTGGATTAGCAGCCGCTTTCTCTTGCGCGATTTTACGCCACAAACGAGAAGACGCCAATACGTTTGCTTTATCTACGGATACGACCTTTTTGTTACGTTTACGAGCTGTTTCCATAGCGATATCCATGATGCGTTCTACTTCATAACGGCTGTATGTTTCTTTATCCCAAGCGAACTCATTAGCACCTTCACCTTGTGCCTCTTCACGTTCACCGAAATAAATACCGCCAGTTAACTCACGAACGATAACGAAATCTACATCTTGTACGAGCTCCTTTTTAAGCGGAGAATACTCTTGCAAAGATGGATAAATTTTTACAGGACGCAAGTTACAGAACAAACCAAGCTCCTTGCGAAGACCTAGGATTGCCTTTTTCAGGACGGATAGACGGATCTACATTATCCCATTTAGGACCGCCAACAGCACCAAGCAATACAGCATCAGCATTTTTACAAGCCTCGATAGTATCCTCAGTCAAAGGCACGCCGTATGCATCAATAGACGCACCGCCCGCTTTCTTATCAATCCAATTAACCTTTATACCGGCTTTCTCAAAAGCCACATCACACACAGCCTTCGCTGCAGCAATAATCTCAGTACCGATACCATCACCGGGGATCAATACGATATTCTTTTTCGCTCATCTTACCTCTCCAATATATGTAATTTATCTCGGCCACAAATTCATTCAAGATTTTGATAGCTGCTAGGTTTTTAAAGTTTTGAGCAAAACCAAATAATAAAATACGTAGATCCGAGGTGCATGCGCTAACGCGACTTTAGCAGGTCAAGGCTATGCCGCAGACCGTTAAGCTAGTGGAGCGGCGGCGCATCACCGAGGATCGGCCACGTAGTATTATTTACGGTATTTTTCGCAAAGTTCACAAGACCACCTGCTGCCGCAATATCTTGAATGAATTGTGGCAACTCAGTCCCTTGGTATTGTTCATTTTTAGTCAAGTTGTACACAATACCTTTAGACAAGTCTACGCCGATTGCATCACCAGCGTCGATACGATCTCACTTGTTCACCGATTTCACAACTGGCAAACCGATGTTGATAGCATTACGGAAGAAGATACGTGCAAAGGGTGTGCTACGATAACAGGCACGCCTTTCGCTTTGATAACACCTGGTGCGTGTTCACGGGAGGAACCACAGCCAAAGTTTTTGCCAGCTACCATGATTTCGCCAGCTTTCACATTAGGAGCGAAAGTAGTATCAATATCTTCCATCGCATGTTCAGCCAATTCGTTCCAGTCAGCAATCGCCAAGTAACGAGCTGGAATGATTACGTCTGTATCTACATCGTCGCCGTAGCGCCAGATTTTTTTGCTTTCAAAATCCATATTAAACCTCCTCAGGGCCTGCAATGCGGCCTAATACAGCACTTGCTGCCGCCACGTAAGGGCTTGCCAAATATACTTCAGAATCAACGTGACCCATACGACCACGGAAGTTACGGTTTGTTGTGGAAACGGTGCGTTCCCCTTCAGCCATGATACCCATGTAACCGCCAAGGCATGGACCACATGTTGGCGTGGACACTGCGCAGTCAGCTTGAATGAAGATATCTAGTAAACCATCTTTCAACGCTTGGTCATATACATCTTGGGAACCAGGAATTACGATACAACGAACGAATGGAGCCACCTTGCGACCTTTGAATATTTCCGCAGCTGCCACCAAGTCTTCGTAACGGCCATTCGTACAGGAACCGATGATAACTTGGTCAATTTTAATATCTTTGTCGATTTCGTTGATGTAATGTGTGTTAGATGGCAAATGAGGGAATGCTACCACTGGTTGCAATTTGGACAAGTCAATGGTGATTGTTTGAGCATATACTGCATCAGCATCTGGAGCGATTGGTTCAATAGGACGATTTACGCGGCCTTTAATGTATTCTTCTGTAACCGCATCGTATGGGAATACGCCACATTTACCGCCCGCTTCGATAGCCATGTTACAAATTGTGAGGCGGTCAGCCATAGTCATGTGTTGTACGCCGTCGCCAGCGAACTCAAGAGCCATGTAACGAGCGCCGTCTACGCCGATTTGTCCGATTAAATCAAGGATTACGTCTTTACCAGTTACCCATTTGTTAGGGTTTACCGATAAGCTCAACCTTGATTGTTTCAGGCACTTTGAACCAAGTTTTACCTTCTGCCATAGCAACGCCCGCATCAGTAGAGCCTACGCCTGTGGAGAATGCATTTATCGCACCATATGTACAAGTGTGGGAGTCCGCACCGATGATCATTTCACCAGGGCCGATAAGACCTTTTTCTGGCAAAATAACGTGCTCAATACCCATTCTACCTACTTCAAAGTAGTTTGTAATGCCATGTTCGCGTACGAAGTCGCGCATTACTTTCGCTTGTGTAGCAGATTGAATATCTTTATTAGGGTGTGAAATGATCCGGCACCAAGTAGATTTTTATGACGGTCAAATACAGGTTTGCCGATTTTTTTAAGAACTCTTTACGCGCCGGTGGGAATGTGATGTCGTTCATCAAAACAGCGTCCAAATGACATTCGATGATTTGGCCTGGCTTTTACAACATCAAGACCCGCGTGGCGAGCCATATTCTTTTTCAGTAATGGTCATACCCATATTATTCTTCCTCCTGTTGTTCTAGCTCCATAGCTAGGAATACTGAGTTAACTGCATTAATGTATGCATTCACACTTGATTTAACGATATCGGTGCTAATACCACGACCATGGTACAAGCGACCGTTGTATTCTACCCTAAGGGTTGCTTCCCCAAGGGCATCTTTACCGGCTGTGATGGCGCGGATTTGGTAATCTTTTTAAGCTGAGTGGCAAGCCAACACACGTTCAACTGCTTTAAGGGATGCGTCTACTGGACCATCACCTACGGCAGCATCGGCTTTTTCACCTTCTGGGGTCATGAGGCGAACGTCAGCATAGGCGTAGCCTTTTTCACCCAATTTGTAGTATTGAGCCACGAGCTCGAATGCTTTTTTATGATGTAAGTTATCTACTACAAGAGCGATGATATCATCATCGTATACTTGTTTTTTACGGTCTGCCAATTCTTTGAATTTAGCGAAGAGGTCGTTGATTTTCTCTTCTGTGAAAGATTGGAAACCAAGTTTTGCCAAATGATCGGCAAAGGCATGACGGCCAGAGTGTTTACCCAATACGAGGTCTGTTTTTTCAGCCCCTACGGACTCAGGAGTCATGATTTCATACGTTTCAGGATTGCTCATCATACCATGTTGGTGAATACCAGACTCATGAGCAAAGGCATTAGATCCAACGATTGGTTTATTTGGAGGAACTACAACACCTGTCAAACGACTTACTAGTTTAGAAACTTTCGTAAATTGTTTTGTATCAATGTTCACTTGAAGGTCGCCGAAGTAATCATGGCGTGTTTTAAGAGCCATTACAACTTCTTCGATCGCTACGTTACCAGCCCGTTCGCCTAGGCCATTAATTGTGCCTTCTACTTGGCGTGCACCTGCTTTAATAGCAGCTAACGTATTTGCATTAGCAAGACCTAAGTCATCATGGCAGTGAACGGAGATAATTGCATTTTCAATGCCTGGTGTATGTTCTTTAATGTAGCGAATTTTATCACCGAACTCATTAGGGTTCATGTAACCTACTGTATCTGGTACATTAATAATTGTTGCACCACCAGCAATGGCAACACCAAATACTTGGCATGCGAAATCTAAATCAGAGCGTGCCGCATCTTCACCGGAGAACTCGATTTCATCAACCTTACCTTTTTGCATATGCTAATACAGATTTAACCTTATCCAATACCTCTTGGCGAGTCATTTTTAATTTATATTCCATATGAAGCTCGGAAATAGCAATGAATACATGCAAACGGCTACGTTCCGCATCTTTCAATGCATCAATCGCTTTTTGTACGTCCTTTTCATTAGCACGTGCCAACGCACAAATTGTTGCGCCTTTCACTTCGCGTGCAATCGTTTGTACTGCTTCAAAATCTCCAGGGGATGCTGCTGGGAAACCAGCCTCGATTACATCGATGCCGAGGCGTACTAGGCCTTTCGCAATTTCAATTTTTTCAGGAGTTTGTAAAGACACACCTGGTGTTTGTTCCCCATCACGAAGGGTTGTATCGAAGAAATATACGCGATTTTGATCCATAATCTTCACCTTTTCTATACTAATAAAACATAACGCTGTATTATATCTATCTATTGTGAAAGTTTAGTAAAATCGCCGATTTTAACGCTATTTCGGCTGAAGCCAACGTAGATACATCAAATCAGTAATTTTACTAGACTTTTACAATAAAAAAAGCCCCTCAGAACAACTGTCGTTGCTCAAAGGGGCGTTATATTCATAACACGGTACCACCCTAATTGGGACTCGTTGCGGGTATAACGGAACCACCGTCGATGACTACTACTGCATTCGCCACCAAAGCTCACGGGAGAGTGTCAGCGTACAACCTCTATTGCCTCGCACCAACCGGCAACTCTCTGAAAGCAGGACCTGTAAACCTTTATACCCGTTCATCGCTTGATTTAAGATATAAGGGTATTGTACTGTATTCTATAGACTTATGTCAATTAAAATAAAATGAATATGATTTCATAAAACTCATCGTTAGTAGTTAGTCCACTCTAAACTATCAAAATCATTCATAATGAGTTTCTTCTTCTTTACCACTTGGTTCGTTAGCTCAATGCGTTCACTAACAAATGAAATATCTGTATACCATTCCTTTAAATTAGCATACACTTCATTCTCTAAATCAATAATGATAGTTTCTATGGGATCCCAAGTTTTACATTGTACAGATTCCACCATAACCATGCTACTACCTATGAAAGTAACATCTCTACCATAAATCCAAAATGGCAATACCTTATTTTTTATAGCAATAGAGTATATAGCATCCCCATGAGGTGGTTCCGTTTCATATTGCGTACGTATTTGGTACTTTTCCATAATTTCATTACTACCATTTTTCTATATATGGTAGCTTTGAAATCTTATAATTTTCTGCGTTCATATAAGCTCCATTATTTTTAATATCAATCACAACAAAGAGGACTGTATATCGCTATTTGTGTAAAGAGTATTTAAGTAGTGCAACGATAAACTTAATTTGCACCTACACTATTAATTATTTCTCTAGCCCGTTTAACAGAAACTGCCTCATTAAATAAGAACACATGATTTTGTCCCTCATGTTCCCAAGATGCTAAGTATACAGAATTATCTACCATTCTATAGGTCACCGGTATGCCTTTCACAACATCTGTTTGTTGAGGTAAGTAATCCTTATGATCGCCTCCGATATTACCTGATACTGTTGATACGCGATACTTGATGTACTTCGGCATATCATTTATACGGTCAAAATATTTTCCTTTTGAAAGCTCATGATACGCATACACCACCTGTAGCACATCATAATCCACAATGGCTACATGTATAGGGCGGAGTCCCTCTACCCCCATCGGCAACTGAGGATTAAAGTTCAAATGCTGTTTAGCCTCATACACAGTATCAAACACCTCTATTGCCTGCCCCTTACGAATACTTTTATAATCTATATCAGTCATAGTACAACTACCAAGCCCATCGGGACATGGAAACTCATTTCGATCGCCATAAGGCTGATCATAAATAGAATTGCCATTAAGTCGAAACCACATCAAGTCATCTGCGGAGACGACATTGATAGAACCTATGAAAGCTAATGCAAACAATACACATAGAATCTTTTTCATGATACATTCCCCCATAAACAAACTACATATATTAAGTAAATTATATCATTAAAAGGAGACTATCTAGATAATATTTACTGTCCCATACACTCTATCCGATGCACTCCAATAGAGTTTACTTTCACAAGCTCAGATTTTTTTAAAAATTGAACTATGTATTATCTAAAAATCTATCACATTTGATAGTATCTATCATAAATTATCCTACTATTCAAAAATAATCGTAGGTGCTATAATGAACTCAATAAAAAGGAACATGTGCTCATATAATACTAGTTAGCGCACTGTTCTATATAGTTAGTAGTTTATAAAAGGAGATCATCATGACACATACACAAGTAAAAGAACTCGTACAAGCTTTTATTAGATGCACCTACAAGCAATCCAACATTAAAAGAATTCGCTCAATCTTGGATCAATGCAGAAGGCAAACCTGAACAAGAAGCACTTACAAAACAACTCGTATCCGTTGCGGAACAAAACATTGCACTCATCGACGAAACAATCGGCTTTGCAGGCTCTGAACTTGGTACACAAATTCTTGGTGCAGAAGGCGCAGCTAATCTATTACAACATGCGAAAGACATTAAGGCAAAAGGCGCTGAATTCTGCGACTGCCCTGGATGCACAGCATGTAAACACGTTATCGATTTGAAAGCAGAAATTGAATAGTAATATATTACTTATTGAAAGGTCATCGACACACCGTTGATGACCTTTTTATATACGAAAAACGGCCCCTCATGGAGGAGCCGTTTTATTTAACAGTATGTCTGTATATCTGTGAAAGCTTTCCGTTCACAATCTAATCAGATGGTTTTTGTAACATCTGTAATATTTTTAAAACTCACCGCAATGTTTACAAGGATAAGCAGCAATGTTATGAACGAATACGCCAAAAGCCAATAGTTTGCTGATACCGCATCATAGATTTGGCAAGTACAATAACCGGCCGTGATGATACCACTAAGAACGCCCGGTATATACTGTCGCAGGAAAATACTTTGGAATATATGCCCAATCACATGGTATATATACGCTATGATGACGGTGATGTAAATGTCAAAGCTTTCAAAATAAATACTCAAGCCTAGCACAATCAACAAGAGTATGAATTCCTGACAAACGATAGCATTGAATCTGAACGGTGTAAAAGCGGCCTCTAAGAATTGCTGTTGCAGTTTTGGATTCCTTTGCATAAATCGCGGAAATAAAAGAATCTCCTCAAGTTCGTGCACCATAAATATGCTCGGGAATAATAAGAAAAAACTATTCAGATCCATAAGGTGCCTCCTTCATAAATCCGATTAAGTTTAATATGACAGTTTCATCCTATCCTTTTTTCACTTGCACGCGCAGTACCGTTTTCAATTTTGCGAGCTCCACCTTTCGTGCATCGGACAAGTAGATTTCCCGATGCCACTCGTCATTAGCACGTTGCAAACTATGAGAAGAGCAGAATTCATCTACTTTCACAAACGATTCCGGTTCATTATCATAAGGCCCGATATGCAATATCTGCACGCAATCTCCATCCTCTATCGATTCGAGTCGCACGTCCTTAAATCGAGGCAACGATTTTTTTCTTGGACACATTAATAATGGCCGCCTCCAACACGTCAGGAGTCACAAAATCAGGTTGTCTGATCATCACCCGATATTGCAAATTATTCTTATCAAACTGCTCCGTATGCTCAATCTGCTTCCAGAACGCCTCCAGCGGATACACGGTGTAATCAAAGTACCCATCCGGTGTCACGCCCTTTTTCGGCAGCATCTTTATCCCGTAGGACAACGAATATAACGCCTCGATATCATCGGCAAAGGCCGCATGATTAGGATTTCCCACGCCGTCCAGCACGAGGAACTTCATACTCGGTACCGTAACCTGCACCGCCTGCTGCTTCGGACAATACAATTCCTTTTCGTGCTTACGCCATTCATGCTTTTACTGCTGTCATAATTATCCCCTCTTTCTGAAAGAAAATATATGATTTCTTTTTATCGTAAAGGGACTATTATGAGAATTAACTAAAAAAATACATAAATCGCTATATCAACTATATTTATTCTGGGCTTGGTAATTTATTATCCTTACGCTTCGCAAGAAATATTCCTGAAACAATTGATTCTCCCTGTATACCTATACCTAATTGTTTAAACTCAAGCAACTCATTGTATGTTATATCTGTTAATATTATTCCATCATTAATTCTATATGGAATATATCCTATGGCAGCCAATAAAGGATTTAAATACAATACACTCAATTTAATATATAAATACCAAACCATTAGAAATAATAATAAATTCACCAAAAATAAATGAGTATGAAATCGAAATATCATTAAATGCACTTGTTATTGGAATTATATATGTGAAGATATAACTAATAATACTATCAGAATCTCTTTCAACATGGGTTATTATTTTTTTGATTACTATTAATATTACACCCCTTTATTACTATAGCTACGATTATAGATATTATCACTAGAACCAGTAAGATAGAAAGTAACACCTGAGATAAATAATTCTCCGCTCCCCAAAAGGCGCTTAATAGACTTTCATACTTAATAATCCCAATAAAAAAATATAAAGAGGAAAAATATGAAGAAATAAATAAACAAGAAAGTTTTTAAAAGTTGCATAGCTAATCATCAACACCTTTACGTCTTGTTATTTCACTGGTATAATAAACATCCTGTAAAATCCTCAATAATTCTATAAGTTGTTTTTTTCTCTTTGTATACTATTTTTCCCATCACGCAATTCTATCCCTAACTCTCTAGTTGTTATGACTTGTTCAACAGCACTCATATTTTTGAATAACTTGATTTAATAACTCTGGATTCTCAGATAAATTAGCTAGACGTTTTTTAACTGTAATTGTTTGACAATCTTTATAAAATGCATCATAATTTTTCTATTTTTCTTTGATTTTTAAGTACGCAAGAACTTTATCAGCTTTTTTTAGAAAGTGCTTCGCTCAATCGGAATATTTTTTTCTACAGATGGATGAGATAAAATGATAACTTCACTTTCTGTACATATTAAATCAATTACGCTATCAATCCCCAAAACTGCATTATCAATTTTCTCATATCTATTTCCTATAGACATGCCTAAAAAAACCTCTTTTTGAAGCGCTCGATAATTTAAAAGTCGTCTTAAGAAATAATACTTTTTTACGTACCCCATTATATTCAACGTCACAAATAAAACAATAAAAACGATAATTTACCTGCATCTTCAGAATTTAATTCTTCTAATGAATTGTTTAAAGACTCCATAAATTCATCATAGCTACCTACATATTCATGAGTGCATAACGATATTTTTTTCCTTGTAAATTTTTACACGGATTATATTTCATTTCACCATCTAAATTTTTCTACTTTATCAGCTAAATTTGTCTTAATTAAATCCAATAAACTAGTGCGCAAGTCTGGATTCATATTAGGAGAATATGTAACATAACAAGATCTAGTACGCTTTATAAATAACATTTGAGTACTTCTAATATCGCCACTAGTAAGGTCCTCTAAAAATCGTATTAACTTTCCCCATTCACTTACCCCTTATTAAATAATTATGAATTATCCTCCAAAACAATCACTTCATAACTTTTCATTAATAGATTATTCTATCCCCTTCTTTCACAACCCCATATATGAAAAATAAAGTTACATAAATAATAAACAAATTTATAGCTTAAATAATGAAAATCTTCACGCATACTTTAACAATAGAAAGGAATTAAAACTTTATACTATTATAATTAACTTACTCGAATAACCTTATCCCCACTATTATCTATTTTTTTAAAAATCCCCATATTCCTTCATTAAATTCATTATACTTTCATTATATATTCTAATACATATTTTTGAAAGTTGCCTATAATATAATCGAACAAGATTCTTTTCTAAAAATCTTTCCATATATAAAATGACATTCCTATAAATTTACCAAAAACACCTTATAAATTTCATTATTATAACTACATAGACATAAACATAAGTTAGTAAAGAGCCCCTGTTCCAAACAGGGGCTCTTTACTTTTTACACGCTCGCTTCCACTAGTGCTTGTGTATATGGGTGTACCGCTTCTTTTGAGTCGAGTTGATTCGATATTTTCCACGATTTGTCCGTCTTGCATCACCAGGATTCGATCTGTTACGGCTTGTAGCAGTCCGATGTCATGGCTCACAAACACATAGCCGAAAGGTTGTTCTGTATGTAGTTTTTGTAATAGGTCGAGTACGAGTTTCTGGTTCACCGCATCAAGGGCCGATGTAGGTTCATCAAAAAGTACCAGTTTCGGCTTCATCAGCATAATTCGCGCCAGTACAACACGCTGCAGCTGGCCTCCGCTGACTTCGTGAGGGTATTTCTGGATAATCATGTCCGGTAAGTCCACATGTCGGATCCATTTGCGGATATCTTCCTTCGCTTCGGCCATGTCCATGAGTCCATAGTTAATGTACGGCTCAAGTAGAAAGGCTTCCAAGTTCATCCGCGGCGGAATAATCGCCAACGGATTTTGAAACATCATCTGCAGCGAGCGATAGATTTCCGTATGGTTTTGAATCTGTGATATATCTTCGCCGAAGAGTCGCAATGTACCCGATGTAGGTTTTTCCAGCATCGCCATGAGTCTAAGTAGCGTACTTTTACCAGAACCGCTACCGCCGGCAATACCTACCCGTTCATGTTCATCAATGGTAAAGGATACATCCTCAACGGCGCGCACTGTATGATTGTGGTTTGTATAATATTTACATATATGCTCAGCTTGTATCATATTACACCACTTTCATTACAGAATCCAACAGTATACGTGTATAGTCATCTTTAGGATGCGCCATTACCTCTTCGGTAGCGCCCATTTCAACAAGGTGCCCTTTATTCATCACACCGATGCGGTCCGCAATGCGCGCAGCCGCCTTGATGTTATGGGTTACCAGAATCACGGTTGCCCCTAGGGCCTGTGTTACTTCTTTCAATAAATCCAGCACCGACGATTGTACCAGCATATCTAAAGCACTGGTTGGCTCATCGGCAAATACGATGTCCGGTTTCAGAATCAGGCTTAACGCAATCGCCAGGCGTTGTTGCATACCGCCGCTCAGTTGGAACGGATAGGATTGTAGAATACGTTCCCCTTCCGTCAAGTGGACGAGCTGTAACATATGCAGTACGCGATTCACATCATATGGTTCATCATGGGCACGCAGCAAGTCTTTGAAATGGTTTTCCACAGTACGAGCCGGGTTCAAATAGGCACTGGGATTCTGAAAAATCATCGACGTACTCATGCCGCGCATTTGTCGCCAGTCCTTATCGCTCAACGTCATAATATCCGTGCCGTTCAGCAAAATTTGACCACTTATGGTAGCTTTCTTCAGCATACCGAAGGCGGCGCGAATCAACGTCGATTTCCCGGAGCCACTTTCACCGACGATAGCAAATACCTCACCGGTGCGCACGGAAAAGGATACATTGCGCACAGCCTGTTCCGCACCGTATGAAATTGAAACATTGTCAAATACTATGCAATCAGATTTATTCAATAGTAGAATCCTTTGTTAATAAGTAGTAATCGATCGGATGCACCGGCACATTTTTAACCTTGGATGTAGAAACCACATTCGCAGCAGGGTACAACAAATAGATATCAGCCACATCATCGAGCAAAATGGACTGTACTTGTTTAGCCACGTTCGTCCGTTCATTTTGATCAAATGTAACTGCCAACTTGTCGATTAATGCATCCACTTGAGGATTGTTATAACCGCCTACATTGGCTTTAGAACCGGATTTATAGAACAAGCTGAGGAACCAGTAAGGATCATTTGTAGACATGGTTACCACATTGCGTTCCACCAAATCAAATGCGTCTACACCAAGGGTATCCACTTCATTAGGGCTTTGCAATTTTCTGAGTTCTACCGCGATGCCCGCCTGTTTCAATTCTTGTTGAATTTCTTCATACATGCTAGTATCTTTGCCCCAAATAGCGAGGGTCAATTTCAATTCCTTACCATCTTTTGCATAGATACCGTTGCCATTCTTCGCATAGCCCGCTTGGGTCAATAATTCATTTGCTTTTGCAAGGTCAGTAACTGCCTTATTTGAAAGCCCATCATAGCCCAAATTTGCGGAAGGAGGGAATGGAGCACCACCCGCCAATGCACCGCCGCCGATAACTTTTGCCATCGTATCGTAGTTGATGATATGGGCCACAGCGGAACGTACATTTTTATCATGTAGCGGAGATGCTTCCGTATGATTAATTTTTAGCATCATTACACGAACACCGGACACGTCTTGCATGTTGAATCCGTCTTTAAACAAGCTGCGATTAGCGGAGTCCACCTTTTGAATGACATCCACATCTTTAGATTGCAACGCCATGGCGCGTTTATTATTGTCTTCAATATCTTTTACAGTCACAGAATCTAGGCCCGGTTTGCCGCCCCAATAGTCGGCGAACGCCGTTAACTCGATGCTTTCACCCTTTGTGAAAGAAGTGATTTTGTACGGTCCTGTAAGAACCGGTTTAGATGCCACATCTTTGAGATCCGCTGTATCCATGATAACGAAGGCAGGTTCAGTTAAACTGGACAATAAGGAGCCGTTAGGTTCCGTAGTTTTAATGATCAAGTTTTGACCATCGACGGTAATAGATTCGATTTTAACGGCCTTCGCAGAGCGAGGACTTTGTTTCATGGTATACTCGATGGACTCTTTTACCTTTTGGGGTGTCATCGCGGTACCGTTATGGAATTTTACATTTTCTCTGATATGGAATTTCCATGTGGTGGGATCGATGTTTTTCCCAAGAATCGGCTAACTGTCCGGTAAATTTCATATCCGGTGTCACCGTAGCCAAGGTTTCACCTGCTCCGATACGTGTCAATGTCCACGCATCCCATTCATGCGTCGGATCTAATGTTTCACCGAACCAATATAAGCCGACATTCAGATGCTTGCCTTGTTTAGCCGTATCATTGCCGCAGCCCACCAAGAGAGCCACCATACACAGCACGGATACACATGCCAATAACCAACGTTTCATAAATACTCCTTTTCAAACCTCATTGTGATGAGGCTTTCACTAAAAACAGTCATGTTATGTGCGGTCATCGTGATACATCGAGGGCATCACGCAACGCATCGCCAATATAGTTAAAGAGAACAACGGTAATAAAAATCGCAAGCCCCGGATAGATTAATAGCCAAGGCGCGGTTTGCAGAAAATCGCGGGAGCTCAACAGGATCGCGCCCCATTCGGGATCAGGCGGTTGCACGCCGATGCCGATGAGCGAGAAACTGGCCACTAAAATAATGGCGTCCCCTAAATGTTGAATAATGACAATTAATAGCGGCGGCAGAACATTCGGCAGAATGTAACGCCATAAAATGCGAATTCTCGAAGCGCCGGACATGCGAGCAAAGGTAATATACTCGGCATGGCGTTCGATATGGACAAGCCCCCTCGTGATGCGCGCATATTCCGCCCATTTAGTAATGCACAGCGAAATGATTACATTCGTTATGCTTGGTCCCATGATGCCGATGAAGGCAATGGCGATCACCATATTCGGAAATCCCAGTACCAAATCGATCAATCGCGACAGCCAACGGTCAACGCGTGGCGTAGAGAAGCCTGCCAGTCCGCCGATAACGATGCCTATCGCTCCGCTGATGCCGATGATGGTGAAAGCAATCCACAACGATGCCTTCCCGCCATAAAGGATACGGGACCATACATCGCGTCCCAGCTGATCGGTCCCGAGCCAATGAGTGCTGCTGATATCCTGCAACCTATCGGCTACATTCGTCGCCTCCGGATTATAAGGCGCGATGTACGGAGCGCAGAGGAAAAATACAATCCACAATGCTGCCAGTACAAGCATGATATATAGGCCATAAGGCTTTCGTCTATTCATAAGAGCCTCCTTGTATAGCGGCCCTTCGTTTCGGATTAAGCCAGATACTCAATACATCAATGATGATATTAATCACTATGAACACCAATGTAATCCAGATAATATAACCTTGCATCAATACATAATCACGAGCCATAATGCCCTGCACCATCATGTAACCAATGCCTTTTATGGAGAATACCGTTTCAATAACGGCGGAGCCACCTAGCATAGCGCCCATAGTTACTCCCATCATAGGCAGCAATATAAGACCTACATGAGGGAATATATAACGGGTATAGACCATCCATTCTGGCAAGCCTAATGCTCGCGCCCCCTGTACAAAGGGCTGTCGCGACACTTCTAAAATAGCATTGCGCAATCGACGAATGTAGAAACCACATATCCATAAAGCAAGGGTTACCGCGGGCAGAACATAGGCAGAAAAGCCATTGGTATTCGTTACCGACACTAGCTGTAATTTAACACCGAATAAGTACAGTAATAATAAACCGACCCAGAACCCAGGGATTGCTAACGCTAGGAATGTAACGAGACGAACCCCATGATCAATCCATGAGTCTTGAAACTTTGCTGATAACATACCGAGCGGTATGGTCACCACTATCCCCATAACAAGAGCTAAGGATACTAGCCCCAAGGTATTAGGCAAAGCGCCACCAAGAATGGTCGCTACTGGTAAAGCATACAGAATAGACTCACCAAAGTCCCCTTGTACAATTTGACCTAACCAACGTAAGTATTGCCGCCACCAAGGATCATTGAGCCCTAACTGCTCTCGTATCTGTGCAACCACAACTGGATCTGGTGTAGCCCCTACTAGATTAAACTTCATCGCCACAGGATCAATGGGAGATAGTTTAATCAACACAAATGTACCGATGGTTACGACTAGTAAAATACCAACAATACTCGCCAAACGCTGTAATAATAATCGATACAATACATCACCTGCCTTCTTTTATCATAAATTAGCTATATTTCTATTTTATCAATAGTCTTTATATATATGTATACCCGCAGCGGTATATTAGAGTGGTTCTCATTATGAAAGTTTTGCATACCAACAAAAACGGCCCCTCATATGAGGAGCCGTTCTATATAAAACCCTTACAGTGTCCATGCGAGCGCTTCACCACAACTCGCATGCCTATCCCATTAGGCCTGGACTTGTATATTAATTTGTATATTATTTTGTATGTTGTTTTGGAGCTACTGTATTAGCAACGATTGCTTTCGCCATGTCGCGAGTTATAGGGCGTTCGAAATACATCCCATGAGTTTGGCCGTCTTTGGTCCAACCTATGAGATATACCATTTTATTGCCACCTTTGAAAATAACCTTTGTGCCGTTTACTTTTTCATTAGCTGTTACACGAAAATCGCTATAATCGCCGCTAATATCTTCTTTTATTTCATTAGATACGCGATACACGATGCGTTTGCCTGCAGCTTGATTACGAGTAGCATCTTCACCAGCTTGGTAAACATAAACCACTTGCAATACATCCTTATCAATAGTACTTACAGATTCAATGTTATAACCTACAGGCAATACCTTAGGCATTTGAGGTGTAATGTTCATATATTTAGCCGCTTCATCTACAGTAGAAAACTCATGAAACGGGCTTGGCATGCCAACCATTGGCGCTTCATGTTCAACTACCACAGACTTAGGTTGATTCGGTTTTACAGCAAGAGTACCTTGAGCACCGGCAACAGTATAAGAACCTACACAAGCACAAGCAACAGCCATCAATACAAATTTCTTCAACATGATTATAATCTCCGCTCTCTTAAAAAAAGATCTGTACAAACACAACACACGTATTAAGAATATTATAATTTATAAATACATTTTTATAAAAATATTCTTTATCAAAAACTTATTTTTATAATTATACCCTAAATGATAGGGAATTTCAAGTAATTATTTCTGATATAAAATCCTGAGTTCTATATTTGCTACTATATAAACATATATTCAAGATGGATAGTAAGATGCTAACAAGAAGTATCTATGTCTATATATAATCCATCCCCTATCTACTATTTAGCAGCAGCTAGGTAATTAAATTTTGGCTCGCTGAGCTTAAACTCAAAGCTAGTTAAATCCACCTCGCCAACACATGCATCGCTATCATAAAGAGTAAGCAAAAAGTCTGTGGTCTGTTCACTGCTATGATACTTTTCAAATGAAGCATCGTAATCAAATCCGCTTTTACCTGAAGCTACATCGCAGAACTCGCTTTTTAGTAGCAGCAGGCGCTAAGATTTTAGCCTGCATTTTAGCATCCACATCCTGTGCAAGCTCATGATACAAGCCCTCTGTGAAAGCACTTACAAAAATTTTGTGCCACAATATGGCACTACGCCTGGTGCTAGAAAATAGCCGCCCACGGAGGAAACATTTATCAACTGTGTTTGTTTACATTTATAATCTCGCACGAATAAACTGGAAAGTATCGCAAGTGCAGTTACATTTAAATCTATCATTTTTACCATTTTTTGAATATCATGATTGCCCATGAATCCAAAAATCACCAAAGCCTGCATTATTAATAAGTGCTTTTTAACTCATAGCTTTTTAAGGTCATCCCAAAGCGCTAAAACGTTTTTCGCTACGCGAGAGATCACAAGGGTTTTACAATAACGTCTGAATCAGGCGAAATGTTAGCAATCTCGCCTCTCAAATTTTTCTAATAATTCTGCTCTACGTGCAATAACGATCAAAATTTTTCTCCACGGCGTGCAAAAGCTTTTTGCCGTAGCTGCTCCTATGCCTGAACTTGCTCCCTGTAACAACGATATACTTTTTCATTTTTTATGCCTTTCCTTTATAAATAAGAGTATCCGGCTTTATTGCACTTGCTTTGCCTCCTTAGTTAACATACGAGACCTTTACTCAGCTTTCACATTAAATCATAGGATGTCTTATTTCTTATGCACCATAAACCCAGCTGCTTGTTGGTTAGCCATGATTGTGACATCAGAGATTTGTAAGCGTTTAGGTTGGTTTGTTACGTATAGTACAACATCCGCCACATCCTCAGGTTGGATGGCATCGATGCCGGCATAAACAGCTTTAGCTCTTTCCGCATCACCGTGAAAGCGAACTTCACTAAACGGAGTCTCTACGATGCCCGGTTGAATGGTTGTGACCTTAATATCCGTTGCAATCGTATCCATCCGAATACCGTCGCTCAACATCTTAACAGCCGCCTTTGTAGCACAGTAAACCGCGCCACCTGGATATGCATAAATACCAGCAGTAGAGCCCATATTCACAATATGGCCTGCATTTTTATCAATCATATAAGGTAGTACAGCTTTTGTTACATATAAAAGACCTTTCACATTCGTATCGATCATAGTCACTGCATCATCGACAGTACTATCTTGGAAAGGATCTAAACCTTGTGCAAGGCCTGCGTTATTTACGAGGACATCAACGCCACCAAAAGCCTCAATTGCTGCTGGGACCTTGCTTTCAACATCCTCACGACTACGCACATCAAGAACCAAAGTCTCAACGCGCACGCCGTATTCCTTAGACAAACGACCCTGTACCTCAGCTAACACCTCAGCACGGCGGCCGGAAATCAAAACATTATCGCCATACTTTGCATACGCCTCAGCAATACAAAGACCAATACCAGACGTTGCACCAGTAACAAAAACATTACGAGCCATAAGAACCTCCTTATCAATCCGAACTATATCTATACCCTAATTATACCACTTTAATATGTAATGGACTCTAGGGCGATACGCGTGCCACGCTCTCCCACTTCCCAAAATGACATATTGACGCATCTGAAGGTAAAACACATAGAAATGAAAAAGGATTACCATTCTGGAAGCGACTTTCCCTTTGTATAAATAATATGTCGGAGCATTTGTTTATAATACGCTAATATTTGAGCTCTACAACAGCAGTAAGCCAAATAGGGATACCTATTCGAAGCCGCCTTGGGCGCTACGCGTACCCATGAAGGCTGAGGATAGGTATCCCTATGTCTTATTTAGTCTGATAAGTAGAGCTCAAATACTACGTCTTTTATTTCAAATGCGCCAACATATCATTTAACACTTCCATGCAATCCCCCACTATCCCATAGTTAGCGTGTTGGAAGATTTCTGCATTTGGATCATTGTTGATAGCCACGATTGTGTCAGCCCCAGAGATACCGCTCACGTGTTGAATAGCCCCAGAGATACCGAATGCCAAGTATAGTTTAGGGCTTACAGTTTTACCTGTTTGGCCTACTTGGTATGGCAATTCAATCCAACCCTTTTCAACGAGAGGACGGGTAGCACCTACAACGCCGCCGATAGCATCGGCAAGTTCGTAGAGCTTATCAAAGTTTTCTTTAGACCCCATGCCACGACCACCGGCCACAATGATATCCGCTTCTTGAATGTTGTACCCAGCTTTGCTGAACGGAATGAAGTCAAGACGCTTCATACGAATATCTTCAGGTTTAAGGTCGAATGGTTCAATTTGAATGCGTCCCCAACTATCTGCAATGCGTTCAGGCTTTTTAAATACATTAGGACGGACAGAACCCATTTGTGGGCGATGATTTGGGGAAATAATTTCAGCTAAAATATTTCCCCCCAAGGCAGGGCGTGTCCATTCTACAAGGCCTTCCTCAGTATCTACTGTCAAAAAATAGTACAGTCAGCTACGACGCCGTTTTTTTCATGCGACCAGACATACGAGGTGCTAGGTCACGACCATTATTTGTTGCACCAATCAAAAAGAATATTAGGGCTTATGATCTTCAAAGAAGTCCGTCAAAACCTTTGTATAGCCGTCCGTTGTATAGTATTTCAAAAGAGGGCTTTCAAAAACGTGAACAATATCGGCACCATGTGCCACAAGTTCCTCCGCCTCGGATTGAACATTCTCACCAAGCAGCATAACTTGAACGAGTTGACCCAATTCCTTAGCAATACGGCGAGCTTGACCGATAAGTTCGTACGTAACCGGATGCACTACGTCATCGATGGTATCCGCTACGACAAAGACGTCTCTATATTCATCAAAATTTGTCACTCCCATTATCGATCACCTCCTTTGGAACCTTCTTCACCTTTAACAGCTGCTAAAACCTTAAACTCACTGGAGGATACACTTTCAACAGAGGCAGCCCGCTGCACAGGATCTTTTACATCTACGCCCTCATCATTGGTATCTACAGGCTCTTCAACCAGTTCTTCGCTAGGCACTAATAGATGAGAAAACTTTTCTGGCTTGATATTATAAGCCAATTCAAGAATTTTCTTAGCCCCTTCGTCCACGGATGAAAGCATTTCTACCTTGCCCCGAAGCGGTGGTTGGTATACCTTGCGCACACGTGTAGGGAGAGCCATTGAGCCCAATACGGCTTTTCATCAATATGCGGCATATCTCGCAATGTAATATGTGTAATCGTATACCGTTTGGCGTAAATCGAGCTCCAAAGACCGGGTTGACGAGGCTCATTGAGTTCAGCCGTAGCCGTTACCAATAGTGGCAAAGGAACTTCCACAATTTCGTAACCATTTTCATGTTCTCGTTTCACAATCGCTTTTTGGGCTGCTTGGTCTACGGATAATTCACAAGCATAGGTAGCTTGCGCCATGCCCTAGTTCCTCCGCAATTTGAGGCCCCTACCTGAGCCGTATCACCATCGATAGCCTGCTTGCCGCAGAAAATGATTTGGAACTCACGATTCATGGTACGTTGAATATGACGAATGGCAGAGGCAATTGTATAGCTTGTCGCCAATGTATCAGCACCGCCAAACGCACGGTCTGTGATGAGCACCGCATCATCTGCACCGAGTGATAAACACTCGCGCAATGCCGCCTCGGCTTGTGGAGGCCCCATAGTGACAACGGTTACACGGCTATCTTCATATTGATCTTTTACCGCAAGAGCTGCCTCTAATGCATGCATATCATAAGGGTTTACAATACTAGGCAGACCTGTGCGGATGAGATTATTCGTTTCCGGATCCAGCTTAATCTCAGATGTATCTGGAACCTGTTTGATACATACTAATAACTCCATACACTCACCCCTGTCTAAACTCTACGCCCTTAGCGTTACGCGGATATTTCCAAGTTTTTTTACGATGGTTTTCGCCACAGAGAACACGGCAGGTACCGCATTCAAGGCAACCAGCGAAATCAAATGCTAAATCGCCATTTTCTTGTAATGTATATAAACCAGCAGGACAGCCGTTTACGAGTTTCATTTTCTCTTCCAAGCTAAAGCCAGCGCCATCCACAATGATATGAGGAGACGTTTCATCTACATAGTATTTATTGGCGCCCAAGCGCTCTTCTAATTTCATAGGGAACGCACCCCTTTCCAAGCATCACGAATCAAGGTAACTAAACCTACATCACTTACACTACTCATCAATTTTTCATCATTGGTACTGCCCCATCACCGTTTACAGTGAATACATCGCGCATCACATTATTCACAAGAGCTGGATACTCTTTGAATATACGAGGGTTGGATGCGAGGAAGGCAGGCATATTTTTTATAAAGCTTCATGTCCTTATATAGCCAAGAATTCTTGATTTGACGTTCATACAATTTAGCAACGCGCTCCATGTTCTCATCGCGCAAGGCTACGTTAACCGCATCCGCTGCACACATGCCAGATTCGATAGCGAGGTCCATCCCACGAATGGTATACCCCAAGTTCATACACATGCGCGCCGCATCACCGACGATAACATACCCATTACCGCCCAATTTAGGTAGCGCTTTGAACCCGCCTTCTGGCACGAGATGTGCACTATGCTCCTTCAATTGGCCATTTTTTAATAGTGGTGCGATTCTTGGATGGTTTGTGAAAGCTAACAGCATATCATCTACCGATTTATTAGCTTTGCCGATATCTTCAAGGCCTACAACCATACCTACGGAAAGACTATCTTTATTCGTATAAATAAAGCCGCCACCCAATAAGCCATCGGTCATATCGCCCAATGTAAGCCACGCCATCCCCTCATCACCAGATAGCATGAGTCGATTTTCAAGATCCTCTTTTTTGAGTTTATATACCTCTTTTACCCCTACAGCCATTGTTCTTGGATCTGTAGGGCCTGTAAGACCAGCCTGTTCCAATAACAATGTATTAGAACCTTCTGCGATGACAACTAATTTTGCATATACTTCGTCATCGTGACAGCGAACCCCTATTACGCGGCGATGTTTACCTTCACCTTCGGTAATAAGCTCTGTTACCTGTACATTAGATACGAGGAGAGCCCCTTTTTTCTCTGCCTCTTCTGCTAGCCATTTATCAAATTTAGCACGCAATACTACGTAGGATTCTTCATTAGGTTCACCATCTTCGTAACTATACTCGATGGTAGTCATTTCATTACCTGTGCCTCATAGAAATGCGCTCTTTTGTTACCTTTCGTTCCAACGGCGCACGGTCTCTAAAGTCCGGTACAAGACGCTCCAAAGAATGTGTATAGATGCGTCCACCCATCATATTTTTTTAGCACCTGGTGCGGTTCCACGTTCGATAAGTAAAACTTTTACCCTCTGCTCCGCTAAGCGTAATGCTGCCGCAGAACCCGCTGGCCCTGCGCCAACAACGATAACATCAAATGTTTTCATTACGATCAATTGCCATATACTCAGCTCCTTTAAATGAAAGCTTAGACTTACATAAGTTCATATAGTATATATATTTCTCTATTTAGAACCAAAATACCTTTTAAAAATTATCACAGAAAAGATGAATATATTCTATATTTTTTTCAGAAATATATTATAAAAAGTCTCTACAGGTTGTATATATACTCATTATATATTAATACTAATGTATACTTTCCGTTCTAAATAAGTGCAATAAAATTCATCAATTCGTGAAATTTATAAGTAAGTCTAGCTTTCACGGTGAAAGTAGCGTATGATAAAAAGTAGCAAAAACCCTATACGGAGCAAGACGCGTATAATACGACCGCATAATGCAAGTCCACGGTCAAGGTTGGGAACTCGTTATTTTTAATTAAGAGGAGGCCCTATGGACCCGTTAAAAATCTTGAAAGCATTATCAAATCCGCATCGGTTAGATATTATATTGTGGCTAAAACACCCAGAGAAAGAATTCGGTGTACAAGTACACTCTAAAACTCTTATCGATTTTCCACATAGTGTGAGCGTTAAGAGCATCCAAAAGCGCTGCGGTGTATCTCAATCTTCTATTTCTACATTTATGAGCATCTTAGAGAATGCTGAACTTGTAGAATCGCGTAAAATCGACCAATATACCTATTTTCGTCGCAACGAAGAGGTTATTCGCGAATTTGGCGAATGGTACAACAAAGAAGTATCCATCCAGTCTGATGAAATTGACAAATTATTAGAAACGGTTATCTTAGAAGACACTTCATATCCAGCAACTGAGGAACGCTCCATACCTAGCGAGCAACTGGCAGTCGAAATACGTACTAAGGGACCGCATCATGATGAAGAAAGTAAATAAAAAGCCCTTCCCTACTTACCATATCTAGGGAAAAACGAAAAGAGCTATAATTTTGAATATTATAGCTCTTTTTACGTAATACTATACCATACATAGTATCTATATAACTCATAATGATAACTTACTATGCAAAAAGAGTGCCTCCCTTTGGGAATGGCACTCTTTACATTTATACATTTCGTTGTGCTTCATAAGCTCTGAATAGTTTAGATAATAATTCAGGAGCCAAGCGCAATAGTTCTGGATTTTCACAGAAAGATACGCGCAATTGTGTTTTTACCAGGGTTATTATCACCATTTTTACCGCTATAGAAACCATTGAGCGGCGCCATGAGGAGTGTATATTCCTTACCATCATCAAGGCTTACTGCACCGTGTTCGGCACACCAAGAAGCAAATTCTACACCATCAAAGCCAGGTTTTGCAACCTTTCTCACGTCGATTACAAAGTAAATAGACGCTTCAGGGCGAGACACGATAAAGTCCGGTTCTGCCTCTTTAAAACCTTTGTGGAGTTCAAAGATCATTTGACGATAGTAGTCGCGTTGCTGCTCATACCAGTTGTGCAACTGCGCGTAGGACTCATGTTTCAATGCGCCAAAGATATATTGACCCAATGTATTAGCGCTGAGGTTTGCCGTATATTCCGCAACGGATTTTTTCATAGCACAATTTATTATCTGTAATGATAGCACCGATGCGAAGTCCGCACGCATTCCAAACTTTACTTGCCGTTTCAAGACTGATACGGCGACCTTCGATGCCAGGTACATCTTTATCGGTTAAGGCCCAAATACTTGATGTTTCTTTCCCTTTTTCGTAAGCCAATTCACGGTACGCTTCATCAGAGATGATCCACAAATTATGTTTAACGCACAATTTAGTATATTCAATGAGCGTTTCTTTGCTAAACAGTTGACCAGTCGGATTGTCGTAAGGAATGATGAGCAAAGCACCTGGTTTTGTATCGATAATGCGTTGTTCAACAGTCTCCACAGACGGCAGTTCAAACTCACCATTTTCATTGAGCTCCCTGTTCTACAGTCACAGTTTTACGTCCAATGCGAAGGCCTACTGCATCATAGTTTGTATAAGAAGGATTGAACATCAAGAGGACGTTCCTCTTCACCGGCGCCACCACATACGCCGAGCATGATGATTTCCATTGCCATGGATGCACCGTCTGTCACGAGTACATCAAGGCCTGTCGTATCAAAACCTTGACTGCGTAAAATGTGTAGAAATGCTTCACGGCATTCATCAGTGCCCGTAGTTGGTACGTATGGCACAATACCATTATGAAACGGACTATTAACACCACCCAAATCAAACAACCTACGCTGCATGGCGGGATGCATAGGACGCATTACATTGCCAATAGAACCATTCACCAAGATAGGTGGGTTCTTACGTTCCAAGAATTTAATTTGTCCTGAGGCGAATGCCAGACGGCTTGCGAGCCATCATATACGGCGATAATTCTGGTTGTTTCATTTCGATCCAACTCCTCTAAAAATCAACCTTCTCCATGAGAAGGTTTTGATAACTGTGAAAGTAACAAAACACTTACTATACAAGCAAATATACGTTTACATCACAAAACATAAACTATGAATACCTATAGATAGATACATAATATTATAGAGCTTTTTACTATAGAAAATCTATAGTTTTTATAACATATACTTATTTACCTATACCTAATTTATCGGTTATTGAAAATAACTCTCATGGTACTTAGTGCGGTCTCAATATATCATCAAAAACTATATAAAAATGAAAGAGCCTAACGAGAGGCTCTTTCACCATGATATAGATTACATTTTGAAGCTATACAAATAACTATGATGTAATTGTCAATTATTAGTATAGCTTTATAATCGAACCATTGCAGTAGTTACATCTATTAGCCATTGCAGTAGTTATACCCATTAGATAGTCACTTCTACACCTAGACGGAAGTTGCGACCTTGACCTGGCCACCAGTCACCTGGGTTGCCCCAACGAACGTTAGATTGTTCCGCATAGTATGTATCAAAGATATTATTAACACGACCAAATACAGTAACATTTTCACGTACGCGATAGTTCGCACTAATATCAGCAAGCCAATACGTTGTGCGAGGGAAAATATTATCAGTAGGGCCTGGACGGTCGATGACCCCACGAATATCTAAATGGGCATCCCATTTCGCATTGTTGTAATCGAGACCTGCATTAATAGCATGTTTAGGCACATACCCATCACGATTAGCTTTGCGTGTAGGTGTTGCATCGATATGAGTATACGTATAGCCAAGTCGTGCAGACAAATGATTATTGATTTGTTTGCGCACTTCTGCATTCACGCCACGGGCTTTTTCTGTATCAAAATTGCGATATTGACCTGTGAATGTTGCAGGATCCGTCATAACCCAACCGATCTTATCCTTTGTACTACGGCTAAAGAAGCTGAGATTACCATTCCAAGTTTTACCAAATTTGTGGTGTACACCTAAATCAAATTCATGACCTGTTTCAGGTTTCAAGTTGCGGTTACCGTTATAGCCATCAAACAATTGGTATGGTGTAGGTGCTAAGAAGTATTCTTTGTACGCAGCATACACATTTGTTTTTTCATTTACCGCATAGCCAAGGCTGATGGATGGAGATGTATGTGTACCGAAAGCAGAATGATGGTCTACACGGATACCAGGCGTTACAGTCCACTTAGGAGCGAATTTCCACTCATCTTGGATGAAGTAAGATGTATTCGTAAGCTTCACGCCACCCATGTTAAGCACCTTATCTTGTCTCCAGTCAAAGCCGCCTACTACAGTATGGTCTTTTTGCTTTATACGTAACTCTGATCGCCAATACCACGAGTCTTCACATCTGTTAAGTACCCATCGTATGTTGTTTTATAATGATTGTTCATCAAGTATAATTGATGGCTCCAACGATTGCTGATTTTGTTCTTCCAAATCGCGCGTAAGGAATCATTCGCTTCATTACCATAACGAATATGGTTGAGGGCACCCAAATGGTCGGAATACATTACATCACCACGATATGTATCGTAAGATATTTTTACATCGTTCTTATCATTGATTTTATTGCCCACCATGAAAGATGCAGTGTGGCTATTGCCATGTTGCGGAACGCGCACGCCATGACCATCTTTATAGGAACCAATAATATCTTTTTGTACGCCTACACGCCAATACCAATCATTTTTGGCTACCTTCGTTGGTAATTGCGTATTGCTCTAAATCATTGCTGCCACCCATCACGCGAAGCTGGTTTGTACACCTTGCTCAGGTTTTGCAGTGATTACATTTACTACACCACCAATGGCACCGGAACCATACAATGTAGAGCCTGCACCACGTTGAACTTCAATGCGATCAATACTAGACATATCTTTCAAAATAGTCATCGGCGGATTCACACCAGCCGCCCCCATATTGATGCCGTCTACCAAATACAATACTTGGTCAGACCCATTGATGCGGAATGCATTGGAGTTCGTGTAACCTACGCCACCACCATACGTATTAATATCTACGCCCGGTACGATGTTCAAGGCTTCGTTCATATTCGTAGCATGGCGCTCACGAATATCGTCGCCTGTTACTACGCCTACACTAGCTGGCACTTCTGAAAGCTGTTGTTCACTACGAGTTGCGGTAACAACAATGGTATGCGCTTTCTTTCGCATCACCAGCATCAACAGCTAATACACTAGGTGCACTCAATGTGCTACCAAATACGAGAGCTAACCCTACGTACATAGATAATCGTTGTATTCTTGATACTTTCATAAAAACCTCCACTCACATTAACCTACATACCATATATATATTGTGCCATAGAAACCATTGCACGTGTCATAAATTGGGAATAACTCATGACCTGCGATGAATCTACGAGGAACACACGACGATTGGCGATGGCCTTAACACCTTGCAAAGCAGGGTCAGAATAGAGCTGCTCTGCCGTTGCCGGCGTAGTGCCATCCGAAGTATAGGCCACCGACGGGATGATAATAATATCCGGATTTGCTTTAATTAAATCCTCTCTCGTTCCATTATCAAAAGGTCCTAAGCCTAATTGAGCAGCTGCATTGGTGACTTTCAGATATTTAGTCATATCATCAAAGGTTGACCCCTTGCCGCCGGTTAAACCAAATTGCGTATAAAATGCCACTACAGGGGGTTCACCGGTATGTTTATTTGCTAATTCTTCTACAGTTTTCAGGTCTGCATCCATACTAGCAATCATCTTTTCATCCGATGCATGTAAGAGTCCTGCAATTTCATGAATAACAGCCTTTGCCTCTTCTACCGTAGTAGGCGTCTTGTAGACGTATACAGGAATTTGCATATTTCGCATTTCCCCAATCGCATCAGGAGACACCCAGTTAGGAACTAATACTAAGTCAGGTTGTACTGAAAGCATGGATTCAGCAGTTGCTTTCACATGTTTCTCAACCTTGGCAGACTCGTCAGGCACATTGTTAGGCACGGTGCCAACAGCTGCCACTCGGCTCGGATCAACCAAAGATAACACAATATCCTCTGTGCTCGCAGCGACGGGAACGATGCGCTTCGGCTCGTTAGGCACCGTAACGGCTACCCCTGCTCCATCTGTAACTTGATGTGTGGTGCCCGTAGTCCCTGTTTGCGTAGGACCACAGCCGACCACCAGAAGTACCATCATTAATATGGTACATATAATAGATATTCTTTGTTTCATACTAACGACCTTCTATAACACCTTCCATGGAAATATATAGGGACTGCAATTCCTCCAGCATATCTGGAGCTGCATCCCAATAGCCACGTTGAGCAGCTTCTAACAAAATTTCTGCAATGCGCTGTAAGGCCCAAGGGTTTACATTGCGCATCCAGTCTTGCACCACTTTGTCTAAAGCATATTTGTTAGCATACCCCTCATAAACCCAGTCAGGCACCACATCACTGGTAACATCCCAGCCAAAACTATGAGAAACCACATTAGACATATCCGATGCCCCTTTGTAACCATGGTTCATCATGGCCTGAATGAATTTCGGATTCTGCGTTTCCCCTTGTACAACGCGGCGAAACTCATCTGATAAGGACCGCATCACGACGCGGCTGCGATCTGTACTATCCCCCACATAGGCACGAGGGGCACTACCTTTTGCATTTCGCACCGCCGCAATGAGACCACCATGATAACTATAATAATCATCAGCACTCAAAATGTGCGTTTCCCGATTATCTTCGTTTTTAATGGTTACATCCATCGTAGTTAATCGCCGTTGGAATAGCCTCATATCCTGAGGAATGTCCTTGTGCAGGTGAAAGCTACTCCACTTGCTGTAAACTTGTGCAATGTCGCTTAAGGACTCCCAGTTTTTCCCTTCAATCAGGGCACCCACACCCGTGCCATAGGCTTGTGGTGGGTCGCCAAAGATACGAAGCGCGCCTTTTAGTGGCTAGCATAGGATCTTCACCTTGTTCAACAAGCCAATCCACATCATCATGAATGTGCTTTTTCACGTAGTTGTCTTCCAAAGACTCATCTAATTCTGCCACCATTTCAACAGCCTTGTCGAGCCAACTAATGGCAGTAGGCATCATATCTCGAATAAGACCACTGATGCGGCCCATCACGTCGATACGAGGGCGTTGTAATTCATCTAGCGGAATGACCTCGAGCCCTGAAATGCGACCGTTAGATTGCCATTTAGGACGTACCCCCAACAAGTAAAGGAACTCACCCAAGCACTGACCATGACTTCTAGAATTGCTCGTAGCCCATAGGATGATGCCAATCGTCTCAGGATACCGTTGTTCATTCAAAATATAATCAGCGATAACTTGATCTGCTAACTCTATGCCTAATTGATAGGCTATCTTCGTCGGTAAAGCTCTTTCATCTAAACCATAGAAGTTACGCCCCGTAGGCAGTACGTCGACTTGACCGCTCGAGGGGGCTCCACCTGGACCGGGCTCTACATATCTGCCCTGTAAGGCATTTGAAATAGAGGTTAGCTCGTTCTTGGTGTCACCTAATTTTGGAATATACTCTCGAACGATCGCATTCGCCAAAGGTTCTAACCGTTCGGGCACTGTATAATCTGGTATATTGATCACATGCCTTACAAAGCTACGCAATTCATTCCAAATTCGATCTATGGTAACATTATATCGTATACCATCTGAATGAATTTCGCCAGCATGTTCCGCCATATAAGACCAATCATAACCTAATTCTTCTGCGATGGTGGCAAGGCCTGACGCGATTTCACCTTGAGGAGTGCTTACAATAGCAGTAATAAACTCTTCTAATGCTTCCCCTTCAGGACCTTGCCCCAAGATGTGCAAACCATTGCGCATTTGCATATGCTTTAAGTCGCTTAGCTTTTCGTGAACTTCTGTAATAATATCGTCCACCACCATAGTAGGCCCCTTTTCTTCATCGATAAGATGACAGGCCAGTGCCTTTTCGCGAATCACTTCGCCTATGTCAGCTACACTCTCAGGATGCTCCTGTTCAAAATGACTATGCTCATCTAGTAAAGCTTCTAGCTCTTCAAATTCATCGTAGAGCCCCGCCGTCGTCATCGGTGGCGACAAGTGGCCCACTAAACAGGCTGAACTACGCCGTTTTGCTTGTATACCTTCCCCAATGATGGTTGTCCAGTACGGGTAAATATTTGGCAAACTAGCGATACCGATTTCAGGATAACAGCTAGCGCTGAGCCCAGCCCCTTTACCGGGCAGCCATTCTAGAGATCCATGTGTACCGACATGAATAACTGCATCAGCTTGAAAGACGTTCCGTACCCAGTGATAAAAATGCTAAATATTGATGCGGTGGAGGTAAGCAGGGATCGTGATAAATGGCAGATACATTCTCCCCGAACCCGCGCGGTGGTTGCACCGTAATCCACAGATTGCCATTGGAAAAACCTGGTATGATGACTTCATCATCGTAGACGAATACATCTCCTGGTGCCTCCCCCAAGATGTAACCATAGCTTGTTGCGTATCTGCTGGCAGTGTTTCAAAGTATGCTTTGTAATCCTTACTGCTCAAGCGACCTTCAGCCGAGGCTAGCAACTCATCGGTAAGCATGGAGCGGTCGTTTGTCATGTGGGTTGTAACAATGTCCATTAAATCTGCACTCGTATCAGGCACAGAATCTATCGTATAACCTTCCTCTTTCATCTGTTCTAATAATCGTAGCACCGACTCAGGCGTATCAAGGCCTGCTGCAGAACCAATATTAGAATTTTTAGGCGGATAGTTATGTAATATAACGGCCACTTTTCGCTCCGATACAGGGATATGGCGCAATGTAGACCATTTAATAGCTCGCTGTACAATAGCAGCGATGCGTTCTTTCACAGGCAAGTACACATAGTGTCCACGCTCATCATAGGTTTGACATGCCACAACACCGCCTTGAATAACCCCATCTAGCTCAGGCTGAGATATAGATAAATTCACGTCTAAAGGCGTTACACCTTGTGGATTCTCAACCCAGGATTTCTCATCCATGTATATGGTATAACCCTGAACGATAGGAACGCCCTGTAATTTTAACTCCTCCAAGGTTTGAGCCCCTAAGGACTGGAAGGAGAATTTACAAGTATTTATAAGCACATCAAAGGGGAATATATCCTTTCCAAAAAGATGATTCATGGACAACTTCATATTCGGAATGCCTACGCGCGGATTCGAGCCATACTGACCATAAAAAGATAATCGGATTGTACTGATGTTTGTAAATCTCTTCAAATAAGGCCTGTTGATACTCAATATCCCCCATGATCCATTCGTCACGGTAAAAGTAGACCGCAATGGACGGCCAATCAGGGTTCCCTTCGGCATCCATAAACTCATCATAGGACTCATAGATATTGCCTGCTCGCCCCATAATGGCTTGCCACGGAATTCGGTCAGGTTCTCCCCATTCAGAAATTGGTTTTGTACTGAAAGCACCGTTAATGAGCCTCACATAGTTCATGATGCCACTAGTACGACGATAACTTTCAAGACGAATCCGTTTATCCTCATCTATATTACGATACAAAATATCCGTTTTCTTAGGCTCTACCACATCGATCCAGTATTTTGGATGATGCGCATATAGCCATCGTTCAAGGCGTTCTAAGAATGGCGAGTCTAAGCCAACCCCCATGTTTGTTACGAGTACTACATCGGCAGCACGAAGGCGACTTTCAAAATCACCGTCCCAGAGAGGAGTCTTTTTCATATTGCAAATATCCACCTCTCCTTGTATCAATTCAGGGTAGGTAGCAACGGCCTTTTCTATATATTGGATTTGTTTTCCTAAGTTAGAAATATACATGAGTCGACTCATGATCTACCTCCGCGATACGCGCAAAATACTATCTGACGTAATAGAGTCCATCGCATAATAACTGCCATTCATTAATTTACACAATTCCTTAGCTAAGCCGAGCTTGATAAAGCCCGTTTCCGTATCGATAACGATACAGTCTACTGGCAAGGTCCCTAAAATACGAGCCCATTGTTTCGCCTCCCCTACAGGGTTCTCAGAAGCACCCGAAGTAGCTCGACCATCGGTGATACATATAATCTGAATTCGTTCCGCCCGATGGGCACGCAACAATCTATCGCACAGGGTATAGGCCATCCGTAAACCTTGAGCTAATGGCGTCTTACCACCTGTAGGCATAGAGGCTAACAGTCGCTCTGCTCGCTCTACGCTGCGCGTGAAAGGCAATAACACCTCTGCCGACTCCTTGCGGAATGCAATGAGTCCTACCGAATCACGGTGGATATAGGAGTCTCGCAAAAGGCTTAGAATAGCCGCTTTAGTGGCCTCCATGCGATGACGCGCCGCCATAGACCCACTGGCATCTACTACGAAGAGCTGGTATGCGCCAATGCGCTTTTCACGGGCTTTCGGCGATAATCCTGAGGTTTTATCACTATAGATAATCCCTTGCCGCCTTGATTCTTTAATTGCCGGGACTGAGTAGATAGTTTTTCTTGTTCCGTTTTAGTAGCAGCTCGCCATCGTTGGTAGGGTGTTGCTGCACGCAATGTATCGACTAGCGCTAAGTCCTCTAGCGCATGTTCATCTTGGTAAGCTCGAATCATACGCCCTCTCGTGTCCTTTGTTTTGGTCATGAGGCGACGACCTGAGCCCTTACGATACTGACGGTCTACTGTTTTAGAGGATTCTAGTTTCCATTGGAATAATTGGTTAGCTATACGGGCAACCGTATCGGGCAAACATAAAGAGGATAAGCGTTGTGACTCGTCTCCACCTACGTTCATAGCCTCGGAATCACTGGATTCCTTCTGTGTAGCATCTAAGTCGTTAGATTGATTAGAACCATCAGCTTCACTTGAATCGTCTTGCTGAGAAGATGCATCTTCTGCACTATTCATAGCAGAATGAGTGTCCCCATCGTTAGCGTTTGAATCCTTAGGAGCTGCTTCATTCCCCATAGAATTATTTTGGTCCGCTTCATATTGTGCATCTTCATCAGCTTGGTCCGATGCATGTTCGGCCCTATTTTCTAGTTGATTTCTATCCGTTTTACTAGTTCCATTCTCCCCCTTGTGAAGGCTGTGATGTGGTTGTGTCATCACGCTTCATCCGATGAGGCAGTACATAAAGAGCGGCCCGCTCTGCATGAATGGGCTTACAGTAAGAAACACCATCAAGAAGCGCCAGTGATTTCATAACTTGAAGCAATACAAACTCTGCACCATGACCTACAGTACGAGCTTGGAGTGCATAGGAAATGGCTAATGAAATCATTGCATCAGGAACGGCAATCGATGAAATCCGCTTATGATCGATTAAACTGACTACAACCTCAGATGAGTTTGCTTTTATTGAAATTGGCACAGTATCAGCGCAAGAAATTCCATCTCGAGTTTGTTGTAATACCGCCACCCTAGATTCCAATGAAGCTGGTTCCATAGATACGTGTACGTCTACAAGTTCCCATTCCGCATCAGTTAAGGCTCTATCCTCATGGTTTATGGTCATAATTAACAAGATTTGTCGGCGTTTTACCTCTGTTAATACGGCATGACGCACTTCTGGGGATAGCACATGACCATCATCGATGAGCCAGCATCGCGTATTATCGTCATCTAATAGACTAGAGGACATGATCATCTTGCCTTGCTCGAGAGAGGCTTCAAAATCGATGCTTTCTTGAAGTTGCGAGCCATCTATATAAACCGGTATAACACGATAGGGAATATGCCATATCTCGAGGCACTGGCGAACTATAAAACTTTTACCGACACCAGTCCCCCCCAGAAATGACAATGCTATGTATCTGGTCGTTTACAAGACCTATTTTGAGGGCCTCTTGTACAGATGTTTCCATAGCTATCCCTCGATTACCGCAGATACTACTGTATCGATGCGGTCTTCGTCGTGACCTTGTTCTTCAAAAGGCAATCTCCGCATGCGATGTTTTAACGTCAATCTTGCGGCCACCTTAATGTCGTCATCTATAATTTGTGAGCGACCGTGAAAGGCTGCATGAGCACGAGCGGTGTGCATCATCGTAATATCTGGACGATGGCCATCAACGCCAACGCCGACACTGATGCTTGCTATCTTAAGGAGAATATCATCAGATGGAATAATAGTTGGCAATAGCTTACGAGCCTCTAACAATCGGTCATGCAAAGCTCGTTCCGACTCCTTATAGGTTTCCACAAATTCTGCGGGATTGTCCCCAAAAGCTAAACGTCGCTTAATCACCTCCATCCGTTGTGCTGGATCCTGTTCACCATAGACCATGACGGACAACCCAAAGCGATCTAATAGCTGAGGTCTTAGGTCCCCCTCTTCAGGGTTCATAGTTCCGACGAGGATGAAGCGAGATGGATGAGAATGGCTTACCCCTTCTCGCTCTACCGTATTTACCCCCATAGCGGCCACGTCTAGCAAAATATCTACAATATGGTCATCTAAAAGATTAACCTCATCTACATAGAGAATATTTTGATGTGCTGCGTGTAAAATCCCCGGTTCAAAAGCTTTTACACCCTCTTGCAATGCCTTTTCTAAATTAATAGATCCTACAACGCGGTCTTCCGTAGCATTGATAGGTAGCTCAACAACGGACATCGCGGATGCCCCTGTTTCCATGGAAGGTAGCAGGCTCGGTAATGCACGTACAGCCGTAGACTTTGCAGTGCCCTTTTCGCCCTCAATTAACACACCACCGATGGACGGATTGATAGCATTCAGCAAAAGGGCCAATTTCATTTCATCTTGACCAACAATAGCAGTAAATGGATATAACATAAGCCTAACCTCGCTAGGAATAGCAATACAAATATATCAAGATAAACAGGAAATTTACTGACCTATACATAGGCACTTATATGTCTATTTCAGTTGAGGGTCAATTGACATCTCTCCACTAGTCTCTGTTTGTTTATAATCCTCAATATTCGTAGTTCCTTTTGGGAACACAAAGATACGTTGTTGTTTGAAATATGGATCGTCGTAAACTGCTGCAGACAAGTGGAAGGCAGCTTTTAAATTATCTGCAGTGAGCACATCTCGCGGCGCACCTACATCAACGATGCGACCATCGCTTATCAAGACGAGCTTAGTGCAATATTTGGCAGCTAATTCTAAGTCATGAACGACGATTAAAATCGTTTTGCCTTCGTCACATAATCTGCGCCCCTCATGAAAGATATCGTCAGCATATACTAGATCGAGAGCAGCCGTCGGCTCATCTAGTAATAGGACCTCTGTTTGTTGTGCCAAAGCTTTTGCTAAGAATACCCGTTGACGCTCACCGCCACTCAAAGATTGTACAGAACGATTCCGCAGATGATAAACACCTACCTCTTTCATAGCCTGCTCAACGATAACTTTATCTTCAGGGCCTTCTTGTTCCCACCATTTCAAATAAGGATAACGAGCGGTCATCACAATATCGATGGCTTCATAATCGAAGGAAACATTTACAGACTGTTGCATATACGCCACATGATGAGCGATTTCTTTATCGCTCAAAGAAGAGATGCTTTTACCATCCCACAAAACATCTCCACCAGATGTAGGATAAAGGCCACGCAATGCTTTTAACAACGTTGTTTTACCAGAGCCATTAGGGCCGATAATGCCTACGAACTCGCCCCGGTCAATAGCAAAGGATGCCTCTTTCACAATGGTTGTGTCTCCTAATGTGACAGATAGAGATTGAACATCTAGTTTCATTAGGCCCCTCCTTTACGACGCAAGCAATGAAGTAAATATAGAAAATATGGTGCCCCCTAAGAGAGCCGTCATGATACCTACGCGAATCTCAACTGGCTGAGCAATAACGCGACCTAATGTATCACAGAATACGAGGAATAATGCGCCTCCAACGGCCGCCATAGGCAATAGTATTCGATGATCTGGCCCTACTAAGATACGCACAATATGTGGTACCACAAGACCTACAAAGCCAATGGAACCACTGACGCACACCGCAGTAGCAGTAACGACAGATGCCAAAAAAACAGGAATAGCATGCGATACACCATAACAGGCAAACCCAAGGCACGCGCCTCTGTATCGCCGAGAACGAGTACATTCAGGTGACGACCGAGCATCATTAATATAACGCTGCCCGTCATGATAGGCCCCACCGCTAGTAGAACGTGGTCCCAGCGACGAAAATCAAGTCCACCCACCATCCAAAATAGGAATTCACGCAAGCGGTATTCATTAATCATAGTCAAAATGCCCGATGTGAAAGCACCGAGCAGCATACTAACAGCTACACCAGCAAGCAACAAGGTGGTCGTGTCGAGCTTGTTATTACGCCATGTTAACAATATAGTAATCCCAACGGATACAAAGGCCCCTACGAAGGCAAAGGCAGGCATGTAAAAACATGCCAAGAGATGTTACACCAAGGGCGATGGCGATAACCGCACCGAGAGATGCCCCTGCGGATACGCCCATAATACCTGGATCAGCCAACGGATTGGAGAATACCCCTTGCATAACGGCACCAGCCAGTGCCAAAGCGCCTCCTACAAGAAGTCCAATGATGAGGCGCGGCATGCGGATAAACCACAGTACAGCCTCTTGTTCAGCAGAAATAGGTTCAGTAAAACTCACTGGTATACCCATACCATTCAAAATACTTTGGACGCCCCCTCCAATAGGAATCATAATGGTCCCTACATGGAGCGCCAATAAGCTCACGATACATAGCAACACCCCAATCAAAGTTATCGCCATGATGCGTTGTGTCTGTTTAGTCATGAGAATTCCTTTCTAATTGAGGATACACAGTATACATAATGGCTAGCATCGCTTCCCCAATATGCTGATTCATAGTATATAAGTACGCTGCTGGTAAAGGCTTAACACGATTTTCCTTGATAGCCGGCAGATTTTGAAAGGCCGGATTTTTTAAATATCGATCCGCCAAATTCTTGTCCATTCCCTTATAGGATGGAATAAAAATGTAGTCTGGATTCATGGCTAGCACTCTCTCCTCCCCAAAGGGTATGTGCGGTGGTAAGCCAATCCGATCAGGTGCATTATAGATACTCATATAGTGACACATATCATCAAAAAGGCTTCCTGTGCCCGTGTATCCGTCCATAGATGATACAAAGAGAACCGTCTTGCGCTGCTCAAGTGGAATAGATTCCGCTAGGTGCTTTATTTCATCTATTTCACGGTGAATCTTCCGATTGTAAAAGCTACCCTTTTCATCTTCCCCGATAATATGAGCAATCTCCATCACATTCTGAATCACTCCGTCCACCGTAGAAGGGGTCGGTACCACAACAGTGGCTATACCCATGTGCCGTAAACCATAGATAACATCAGCCGATATATAATCTGGCGCTATAACGAGATCCGGTTTCAAGGCTATAATTTTCTCCAAAGGATACGAGCTCAACACAGGCTTTACCATCCTTGCGCGCTTTGCCTCTAAGGAATATTCCTCATAGGTAGACAATTTATTAATGCCTACCAAGCGTTCTGGTTCTATAAGTCCTAATAAAATTGTGTCGAACGCAGAGGATAGCGATAAAATCCGCTTTGGATGCTCTGGAACAGCAACTTGAACGCCATCGTGACTTTCAACATAACGAGTATATGGCGTTACACCATCCTCAGATTGAGGTCCACAACCCTGTTAAACATACACAAAGGAGTATCATCAAACATATGAAAAAAATCCAATTTTTCTTATTCATGATGATACTCCTTGTATAGTTCTAATTAGCGATTACATAAAGACTAGAATTTTTTGAGTATAGCTGAGTTGGTAATTAAATGGTTCATCCCAGTATTCCCAGTCACCGTTGGAAATAACATTATGACGGTTTAACAAGTTACGTGCATCTAACCGCAAGGATGAGTTTTCATTGAACTGATAGCCTACGTATGCATTCCAAGCTATAAGATTTGGGTTTGTACCGCCATCGCGGTTCTTCATCCGTTTTTGTGACAAAGTTGATGCTAGTACCTGCAGTCCAGGTTGAGCTATTGTAATGGATACCCCCTGTAAATTGCAATTTAGGGTTAGCTTGTTTCCAATAGGTCTTATCGATTTCTCGTTGTTTTGGATTAGAATACGATGCACCCACAGTCATTTTTAAGTGATCTGTTAATTTACGACCATATTGGGCTTCGATACCGACATTTCTATAGCGACCACCATTTACGCGAATCGTGTTTTTACCATTGCTATCCGGTTTCCAAGAGAAGAAGTTCTTAAAGTCCATATAAAAGGCCGCTATTTTCCAGCTATCTTTGTTAGTAATGTGTTTATAGCCTAATTCATAATTCCAACCTTCTTCAGGTTTCAAATTGCGTCCACTAACAGAGGCATAGCCTTTATTAATTTTTCTTGAAAGTATCGCTTAGATTCGGCATTCTAAAAGCTTTACCAACATTTATATACATGGATGATTCCTTGTTGATACGATGTTGTAATTGGAACTGAGGAATTAATACGCGCTGATTTTTCACAGGGTCTTTAATATCCGAATAACGCAAGCCTAAAATACTAGTCCATTTAGGATTGATTTGATAAGAGTATGTACCATAAACGGCATAACTATTGCGATGTGGATTTCCATAGTACGGACCAGATGTGGTGCGATATGTTTCTCGTTTACCAAGTACACCCGCAATAAAATAGTCCTTACCACCGCGGAAATCCCATTCATGTTGTACATCAAAACCATATTGTCGAGCAATATAGTTATTATCACTCAACGTATATGCCTTTTTGCTATGTACGCGACTTTTACCATACAAATCTCTATCGTTGTAGAAGATTGTACCTGTAGTATTGCCATCTTTATAAACTAAAGACGCATTATTTTTAGTATCTTTATAAGCATATGTTGTAGAGTGAAGCCTTTGCTTAATAGGATTCGTTTCTGTACTTAACTGTCCAAAAGAAGAATTACCTTCAAAGCGGCTAAAGTTCAAAGTCAACTTATCATTTAATTTACCGCTCATAAATACACCTAAAGAATTCCCTTTGTTACGAGCTGTATAATATTCATACCCTCTAGCATAACCACCGATATCGGAGCGGATAGGGGTTTCAGGATCTTGAGCGCCAAAAAAGTTACGTTCCACACCAATTAAGAAGCGAGGCGTCCCATAGTTAATTTTATAAGTTTGGCGGCCCATATTACCAAAACCTATCGTAGCAGAGCCCCCTTCTTTACTTGGAGTCTTAGTAATTACATTGATAACACCACTCATAGCATCAGCGCCATATAAAGCAGACGCTGCACCTTTTAATACTTCAATGCGTTCAATAGAGCTAGTCGGAATAGAGCTAAGTCCGCCCTTGCCATTGAGGTTCATCGGTACCCCATTCATGAGAATCAAAGAGCCCCGTTCAAGGCCACGGATATTCACACGGCTATCCATAGCCCCATATTCAAGACCAGATGCACCATAGGAAAAAGACGTAATGCCGGGTACCATATTAACCGCATCAAATGCATTTTTGGCACCACTATTAGCTAAGTCCTTTTGAGTAATAACATCCATCGCAGCCGGCGTATCTAAATCTAAAAGAGCCATGCGATTTGCTGTTACATTAATAGTATGGATTTCAGATACTCCATTAGTTTCACTTGATGCAGCTGTAGTGGGAGTCTTATCAGCACTTACCTCTGCTGCATATCCATTCACAGACAATCCTATCAATGCTAAACCCACAAGTATAGATATACGATGCTTAATTTGTTGTCTCATACCAAATGCCTCACTTAACACATATATACATTCACACAATTATATAAACTACATATTTGTATTATTACACATTTATTTGGCCCGCACAAAACCCATACCCCTACCGCTACTGCATTCTCGGGGGATTGTATCGTTAATACATATTAAAATTTTTGTGTATAACTTAATTCATAATTGAATGGTGCATCCCAGTATTCATAATCTCCATTGGATACCACATTATGACGATTCAAAAGATTGCGTGCATCGAGGCGTAATGTAGCATCTTTGTTAAAGTGATACCCAACGTAAGCATTCCAAAGAGCAATGTTAGGATTCAAGCCGCCATCACGATTGCGCAAACGTTTGGTAACAAAGTTAAAGGATGTACCAGCTTCCCAGGTTGAGCTTTTATAATGAATGCCGGTTGTAAACTGTAACTTAGGAGCCGCTTGTTTCCAATAGGTTTCATTCATTTCCTTTTGTTTTGGATTAGAATAAGAACCACTTACACTCATTTTGAGTCGATCTGACAAATGTCTACTATACTCAGCTTCAATCCCAACATTGTGGAATTTACCACCGTTTACGCGAACGGTTGGGCGACCATTTACATCAGGTTGCCATTGGAAGAAGTTCTTGAAGTCCATATAGAACACGTCCACCTTCCAGCTATCCTTCTTATTAAGACGTTTATAACCTAATTCATAGTTCCAACCCTCTTCAGGCTTAAGATTTTTACCACTTACTGCTGTGTATTGGCGGTTCACGCTACGGAATGAATCACTCAAGCTAGGCATCGTGTAAGCTTTCCCTATATTTAAGTACATGGAGGAAGCTTTATTGATGGTGTGCAACAATTGGAACTGAGGCGTTAATACATGTTGGTCCTTAATAGGATCACTAATGGCTGTATAACGCAAGCCCAAAATGGCAGTCCATTTGGGATTGATTTCACGAGAATAGCTACTGTACACCGCATAGGTATTACGATGAGGCCGTGTATACACAGGGGCCTGTGTGGCACGATAGGTTTCTTGCTTACCTGTAACACCGGCAATCAAATAATCCTTACCGCCTCTAAAGTCCCATTCATGTTGTACATCTATACCATATTGACGAGCTACATAACTGGTTTCGGTCGGCTTGAACTGTTTAGCACTATGAACACGGCTTTCACCACGCATAGTACGGTCATTATAAAACAATGTTCCCGTCGTATTATCATCCTTATAAATCAAAGATGCATTATTACGGTCATCCTTGTAATGATATGTTGTAGAATGACGAGCCTGTCTCACAGGATTTCTTTCTGTACTAATCAAACCAAAGGAGGAACGGCTTTCAGCGCGAGTATAATTTAAGGTTATCTTATCTGAAAGCTTACCGCTCATGAACACACCTAAGGAGTTACCTTTATTGCGCGTAGTGTAGTAATCATAACCCTTGCGGCCTGTATAGTCATACCGCACCGGTGTAGATGGATCTTGAGTCCCCCAGTATTTTCTATCGATACCAACGAGGAAAATCGATCAGTACCATAAGAAATATCAAATCTCTTGGAGCCCTCGATTACCCACAGCTACCGTAGCAGAACCGCCCTCTTTTGACGGCGTTTTTGTAATAATATTTATAACGCCACCTAAAGCTTCTGCGCCATATAAGGTAGAGGCCGCCCCCTTTACAACTTCGATGCGCTCAATGGCACTGGTAGGTATAGAGCCAATTCCGCTCTTACCATTTAAGTTCATAGGTACACCGTTTACAAGAACAAGTGCACCGCGGTCGAGGCCACGAATATTCGTACGGCTATCCATGCCACCAAAATCTGCGCCAGACGCACTAAAGGAATTAATGGTTACACCCGGTACATTGGCGACCGCATCAAAGGCATTCTTAGCGCCGCTATTTTGTATATCCTCTTGGGTAATAACAGAAGTCGATACCGGTGTATCTAAATCTAATAACGCTGTACGATTAGCTGTAACATTTATGGTAACTTCTTCCTCATTATTGTTCATTGTTACATCTGCAGCATAACTATTAATTGACATAGTAGTTAATGCCATAAGCACTGCTACATAGACTTGTTTATTCATTCGTTTCATCATCCACGCCTCTTTTTTTAATTATTCCATATTATATATAATATTTAATCGTCCATTTGGTAATGTTTGTACCGTGGCGGACACGCCGTAGATGTGTCGGATGGTTTCCTCTGTTAATACTTCGTGAGGGGTGCCTGTACATACTACAGAGCCGTCTTTTAAGGCAATGAGACGGTCACAATAGATGGCTGCTAAATTTAAATCGTGAATAGCGGACACTACAGTTGCATCGAGACGTTTTACAATTGTCATCAGTTCAAGCTGATACTTGATATCCAAGTGATTTGTCGGCTCATCTAGCACAAGGCATTCTGTGCGTTGTGCCAAGGCTCTTGCCAAAATAACCCGTTGTTGCTCGCCACCAGATAAGGTATTAAAATTGCGGCTTTCGAAATCACTAAGCCCTACTTGAGCCAACGCATGTCGCGCGATTTCATAGTCATCAATTTGATCTCGATCGAGGAGCCCTTTATAAGGGAACGGCCCATGAGGACCATTTCGAGAACGGAGAAATCAAAGTTAACCGTACTATGCTGCGCTACTACGGCCATTTTTCAAAGCCGTATCGCGATGACTTAGAGAACTCATTTCAGTGCCATCAAAGAAAATTTTGCCATTGTTAGGTTGAAGTACTCGGTATAAGCATTTTAAAAACGTACTTTTACCACTCCCATTAGGACCTATAATTCCAACGAATTCCTTATTTCGTATATCTAGGGAAATATCATGGAGGATTGTTTTCGGACCAAATGAGACTTGGATATTATCTGTTTGAATATTCATTATTCCCCTCCAAATCCGTAGTTCTTACGCACCAACATATACACAAAGGTTGGCGCCCCAATGAGAGAAATGAGAATGCCGATTGGCAATTCTGCGTGAGGAATAATGCATCGGCACAAGCCATCAGCGATGACGAGGAAAATACTGCCCCCTAATGCGCTGAATGGAATCAAGGTCCAGTGATTCGTCCCTATTGTCATCCGCACAAGGTGAGGAATTAAGAGGCCTACGAAGCCAATCATACCCGCCGCGTACACCACGAAGCCGATAATAAGAGAGCTAATAATCAAATACACTTGGCGATATCTATGCAAATCGCGACCTAAGGTAATAGCCACCTCATCACCGAGGAGCATCATGTTTAAAATTCTGCTTTGAGACCAGAAGAAAATAATGCTTACGAGGACAACGACGGCAATAAATGGGCAACATATCCCATTTAGCACCCGCAAAGCTACCCATCAACCAGTACGTAATGGTTTGGATGCCTTCCTTATCGTCCGCTAAATAAACCACAAAACTAGAGAAGGAGCTACATACGGCGCTTAACGCCAAGCCCCCTAAAATCAATTTCACCGAGTTTGGTCGTCCCCCAAATTTGAGATAAACAACACACCGAAGGAAATCGCCATGGCCCCGATAAAGGCCATAACGCCGACGAAAGTTCTCACCGAACATAACGCCCTACACCAAATAAAAATAGCTACCGTAGCACCGAGAGATGCGCCAGAGGAAATCCCCAAGATATAAGGATCTGCCAGTGGATTCTTAACGATGGCCTGCATGATAACGCCAGATACGGCAAGGCCTGCCCCAATAATGGCAGCCATCAACAACCGTGGCATACGCAATAACCATATAATGGTCTGCTCTGGACCATTCATAGGATCATCGATAGCCAAAGGGCTAGAAAATTGATCTATTACAATATTGAAAATTTGAGAAAGTGAAAACTGTACTGTACCAACAGAAAGTCCCCATAGAATGGCTACTGCTAGCACCCCTATGAGGACAAATCCGCCAGCAGTATATCCAATACGTTGTAGCATACTGCTCCTTTATTAATGAATTAAATCAGGTACCCCTTCTGGATATAGATTAGGGTACAACCCATGCGATACGATGTCGATACCATCGGATAAACGAATACCAGGACTATATACAGCAAGCAGAGGCAAGAAATGAACACGCTTATTGCGCAATGCATTAACACCTTGTAAACCTGGCTGCGTTAATACATAGTTCATAATCACATCTGCTTGGCTATATTCGCCGTCAGATACGATCAAGAAAATTACATCTGGATTCTGCTCCACCACGTCCTCCATACTAATGGACGGCGTTTCCGTGTCAATTACATCGGCGTGCAAGGAATCCCCTATATTACCGGCTAATGTCTTATGTCCATACAATCGAAAATGCTTGCCTTCCACCTCGATAAACAATGCCTTTAGGTGACTTTTCGTTAGCCGTTTGGGCTACCGTGTACGACACAGATTGTTGCATCTCTTGAATGAGACGCTCTGCTTCCATGTTGCGATTAAAAATACGCCCCAAATCTCGAATATATTTATACTCCATATCCATGGTGAGCGCCGATTGAGCCCCCAAGGAGGACTCTGCAATATATACATTCGCTTGTCTCGCCTGCCAAAATGTAGGTGTTTGTAACATTTTATTTGTGAAAGTAGATTTCCACCCTACCAACAAATCAGGCTTCATCATTAATACACTTTCTAAATTGGCGTATTTCAGATCCTTGTATGGGATTTTATCGTACGCTTCACGGTATTCTGGTCGCACGTATTTGCGATCTGGAATCCCCATGCCCGCTACGATACGATCGCCTTCGCCAAGGGCAATGATGGTTTCTATGGAGTTTTGCCACATCGCCACCACACGTTCAGGTACCGCCGTATAGGTGCTTTCAAAAGGTTCCCCTCGGCGCACATAAGACTTGATTGTTACCGGCGGCTGTAGTTCGATATGCGTAGATGTAGACTGATGGTCCTCAACAGTTACCTGCTGAGGACCACAACCTACGCATAGTAATAGACATAGTATTAATGCGCTGAATCTAATCATTAGAATTTATATTTCGCCCCAATCATGAAGGAACGTGCCGGCATAGCCGCACTACCACGACCATTGTAAGCGCTATAGCTTGTTTCATAAGCGCGGTTAAGAACATTGTTCACTACAATGTACGCAGTTAAATCTTTTGTTACATCATAGTTGAGGTTCCAGTCCACGATGAGGAAACGTCTATGAGTGAATGCATAGTCGCTGTTACCAGTGTACCAATTAATCAACAAGCCAGAATATAGACGCTTGTTATCATAAGAAATGTTCAATGCATAGTGGTTTTGCGGACGCAAGCTATTAATAGCCACATTGATATCATCGCTATTGCTATAACCCCAGTTTGGATCAAGAATCCAACCACCTTTAGACATCCATTTATCTTTCATATGAGAGTAGGACGCACTCATTGTTACGTGTTTATTTAATCTGTGGTCTACTGTAATATTGAAAGATTGTTTATTTTCTTTCGCATTAACTGCTGTTTTTTTCAAAGTCGCCGGTTCTGTTGTTCAAAATTGGTAATGTAGCGATGGCATTTTTCATACGCGTATAATCATAATGAACTGCTACAGTAGTATTATTACCTTTACCAAACGTATGTAATAGGCCCCATGTGAAAGCATCGCCTTTTTCATCATCTAATGGTGTATTGAATACCCCATCAACCGCACTGTAGTCACCTGTTTTAAGCGGTCTCAAGATGCGAGTCCAACCCAGCGTACATGCTAGTCTTCTTGTTAAATTTAACTTGACCATGCAAAGCTAGGCGTCAAGGCACTTACGCTACCCTTACCTTGGGAATCGCCGCTGCCGTTACCTTGAATACTGCTATAGTGTACATAGCGCAACGCTGGTGTTAATTCCACATTATTGCCAATGTAAATCTTATCTTGTAAGTACGCATATAAAGTGTCACGACGAATATCAGAGGATACTACATTACCAGCACTTTTAATAGATCGAGAGTTCAACTTAGAACGGCTAAAATCGATGTTAGCAATAATATCATGCTTATCAAGTTGGCGAGTCCATTGAAGCTCAGCACCTGTTTTATTTTTCTTTGTACCAACTAGTTGGACTACCTGCCATACCACCTGTATCAGCAATCCATTGACGCAATGCATCACGACGCTCTGGGAATGGAGCTAAGTTAGCATCAACCCACGCATTAAATTGCTCTACAGTAGCACCATTAGGGAATGCTGCAGCATAGGCTGCACTGCAGCTTCTGCTGTACCACGTTTATACCAAGATATGTATCGCGACCTTCATAGCGATGATCTAAACGATACAATCTTACAAAGCTTTCCATGTGGCCTTGGCGATCGAAAGTAAATTTCAAATCTGTATCCAAGTTTTTTTAAACTTACTATAAGAACCATAATGACCGTCTAAAGCGAATAAATTGTGGTAACCAGGGATTTCTAGAATCACCGTACAAAGTTGGCGCATATCCTTGTAGGGTTATTTGGTGTTATATATTTAGGATCTGTAATCAATTTGTTGTTCGCATCAAATTGACCAATAGTAGCGTTGGAAATAATGCGACGCCAATCATCTGCATTCCAGTATTTCCGGCTTGGCGTAGAAATTGGATACCCATCGCGACCTTTTTTGAAGTTCATTGAGAACTGTAAGCTTTGTTTCTTATTGAACTCATGGTCAATACGTGCATTAAATCCTTCTTCGCGCCATTTAGAACCTGTAAGAGTGGCTACTTCACCAGTATCGCCATCTTTATACTTCGTATCTTGAGACATAGTACGTGTAGCTGTTACAAAGTAACCAGTAGATGCATTCTTACCTGCTGCACCTTGTACAGTTAAATTATAGCTATGCTTATTCCAGCTACCTGTAGCCAAATCAACGGAACCGCTGAAATTGCCTTTACCACGGCGTGTAATGATGTTGATTACACCACCCGTAGCGTCAGAACCGTATTGAGAAGCACCCGGGCCTTTGATAACTTCGATTTTATCAATAGCATCCATATTGGTTACTTCATCGATATTAACACCTGTAGATTTAGAGCCTCTTTCAGAGCTATCACCTAAACGACCAGATGTAATATTGTCTACACGACGACCATCTACTAATACTACAACGCGGGAGTCACCATTGATGGACACACCATTGTTGTAAAATTGGTAACCATACTCGCCACCACGGTAACCAGGATTTTTGAATGTAACACCTGGGACGCGTTTAATCGCTTCAGTTACATCACGATAATGACGTTTTTCAATCTCCTCACGAGTGATAACCTTTACATCACCACCAGTACGGTAATAAGATTGCTCAGTAATGGTATTACCATACTCATCCTTTGCCGCATCGGCTTTTACCGAAACATTATGAACCTCATAACCCTTGAAGTTCTCATCATACGCATAGGCTTGATACGTACCTAACGCTAACGTTGCCGCAATAGCAGCAGATAAAATACGACGACTCGTCATAAACCCCTCCACACACACAATAAAATACACAATATATTAAAACTAATCCTCTAACAAATGCGTTTCTTGTATTTTCTGAATTAAAACTACACACAAACATAATTCATACATTATCAGCTATTGAAAATTAGTTAAAACCATAATCTACATTAACCACAATTGTAACTGGCTCACCTGTTGTATTCTCTATACCGCCAGAGCTCTCTACGAGGCTAGCAGCAGCATTATCGAGAATGCTAGAGCCACTGCTACCAATCATTTCAGCACCTGCATAGTTGCCATCGGCATCAAAAGTGATTTCAAAGGAAACTCGTCCACTGAGGCCACGGCGCACCGCCTGTTGCGGCATTACTTTATTACTCTCAATGCGAGCAATATAACCTGAACTATCGTAAGATCCCCCACGACGTTCTACATCACCTGGACCTGGATCACCACCTTTAGAACCATTGCCCTCATTACCAAGGCCTCCATTACCAATAACCCCACCACCACCAGGGCCTGGTACATTGCCACTGCCTGGATTGCCAACAGGATTATCAGTATTACCATTCAAGTTGACTGATGCCATCTCATTACCACCTAAGTAAGGATTCAGATTTTTTTAAGCCTTCTGTGGGCTTTTCCCGATAAATCAGGCAACACACTACCTGCTTTTACCGCCTCCTGCGACTGGTTTGTCGTCAGGTTGAATCTTTAATTTCTCAGGATCTTTCTTCTCTTGAGGAGGTTCTTGCTGCCCCATATCAAGGTTGATAACCAAGTCTTTTTTGGGTGTTTCTGGAGGTTTTATATGACCAAACCAATCACCTACAACACCCCAATATACAAGATTTAATGCCAATGCAGCTACGAAAGGAATTCCATATCGTTTATCTACCATAGAATCACTTCCGTTCTGTAGCTACGCTAACAAACCGAGCACCACTAATTTTAAGATTATCTAAAATATTGATAACGTCCTTATACGCAATATCCTCAGAGGCACGCACAATAAATGCCTGTTGAGGTTCTTTTGCAACAATACCTTGAATTTCATTGCCCAGTTGATCAGGGACAATCTCACGTTCATTCAAATACATCTTATGTGTAGCTGTTAATGAAATTGTGATAGGCTCAATCGTCTTTGCAGAAGAAGAGGAAGCCTTTGGTAAGTTAAGAGGAATTTGTTCCTCTGTATTCATATACAACGTACTCATCATGAAAAATACGAGCAAGAAGAAAACGATATCAATCATAGGTATAATCATGATGGTAGGTTCTTTTTGTATGCCTACTGAACTACGTTTCATCGTTGACTCCTAATATATAAATCCATAATAGAACCTAATTTTTGCTCTAACTTTGCGATATCTGAATTTACTTTATCTGTGCACCAACTATGGATGGCTAATGCTACGATGGCTACTGAAAGCCCTGTTGCAGTGGCAACCAGCGCTTCGGATACGCCGCCTGTAATAACAGTAGGCGCACCAATATCGCCACCAACGGCCGCGAAGGAGCGGATCATACCAACAACAGTACCCAAAAGGCCAAGTAATGGAGCCATTGTTACCATCATGCTAAGCCAGTTAAGACCACGTTTTAAACGTTCATCCATGTACCCTACCACATCATGTAAACGATTCTCTAAACCTTCCGCACTATATACAGACTCCACGATAGGAGACACGAATCTACTCAATGCATCATCACTATTTTTTATAGAATTCTCTAGAGTAGACCAATTATTACTATTACGGCCTGCATCAATGCTATCGGACAACTGTTGTAACTCATGATTGATGTTTCTGTACGTACGAATACGTTCAAATAAAATAGTACATGCTGCTAACATGAATAGTACAAGTGGATACATAACGAAACCACCTGCATTAAATAGGTGAATTGTATACTCCATCATAGCCTCCATATAATGTATAAAATTACGTGTTATTTAACAAAAATGGTCATCTATATTATTAGATTAACCACCAACATTGACATTATCCTATAAAGCATGTATAAGTACAATAACCCTATACCCCCTACCGTTATGGTATTTCTATAGGATTCCATTCTAAGCACATATTTCATCCACCTTAAATATACATCTATCCACTATATATAGACAATATTAAGCTATTGCATAAATACTTCATAATTATTATAAAAATATAATAATTATATCTATTAAAAACTATGCTCAATAAGATAATTTCTCATATTTTTATAGTTGAAAATTATTATAATTCACATTCCATTATCAAAAAAATCTTTTTGTATTTTTTTATGAACTTATTATTACTTCATGAATATAATTTATTCACACATGAATAATATTTATACTCTAAAGGTTATCAATATCTTTACGGTCTATTTCTTACTCGTATATCCCTCAATACATCTTATATACTTATTAATATATAAACTTATACTCAAACTATAAAAGTTGCAATCCATATAAAAGAGGACTAAGCCTTCATGGGCTCAGTCCTCTGATTATTCTGATTATAATAGCATAAATCCTTAAAAGCAAAATTATATGCCATTTATAACTCTCATTTATTTTTAGCTTTTATCAGCTTTTACCTTTTTATTTTTCTTTTTACCTTTTTAGGTTTTTTTCTTGTTTAACCTTTCACTGGTTTTTTCGCATTAACAGCAGCACCTGCAGGCTTTACAAAATGCATTGTTAAGATTTGTTGCCACTTGCAATGCTACGTCCGCATTTTGGCGTAGAAACAATGGATTGACCAGCTACCGTTACAGTGTCACCACTATAGGATGCAGAACCTGACGTAATTTGATTGTTATGATACAATCGTGCCAATTTACCAGCCATGTAATAAGCACGCTCTTCGCCTGTGTAGCGGCCACTACCTGCTGGAGTATAGATATTATCACCGTTTACGTACACAGTACCATTCGATACGTTTACATGATTCCCAGAATATGTGTACATACGAGAAATATTATTGTTCACCCGATCGGACAACTTTGGATGGTTATTAGGTGCTACCACTTGTGAAAGCCCTTCGCGGTAGTGTTCCCCCACTTTGTTGCGCAGTACTGCCATAGAACCAGCTGCACCACCTACATTATATGGAGATTCACTTAAAATCTTAAAGCCTAACTCATCAGCGGCTTTTTCTTGACTCATCGTAAACACTTGATTGGATAAGTAGTTACCTGCCACATTAGATAAAATAGCCGCACCTTCACTACCGCCAGCGGCAATGCCGACCGCTGTAGAAAGACCAATTTGTTTCTTAGCGCCATTAATAATATCTTTATGCTCCCCATGAGAGATTTCATGAGCCATTACATAGGCCAATTGATCATCATCTAGCGTATCTAGAGCACCCTTGTTAATGGACATAACGCGACCAAGTGTGGCAAATGCATTGAACTCCTCATCAGGATTCGCATATACAACATAAGAACGCTTTACACTAGGTGTAGCCTCTAATGTCTTCATGATACGATTTACACGCTCTTGGGCGGCACTATCGTTTAAGTAACCAGTTTTCTCTTTTGTGCGTGCCAAACTCTCCTGTTGCCCCTCTGCAGAATTATCCATTTTATTTAATGCAGTAGATACGTAAGCCATAGCAATAGCACCACCAGCTAAAGATTGTACCGCAGCAGACGCAGCATTAACAGAAGCCGTTTGCATCATAGTAGGTGCCATTGTCACTGCCATAGCAATAGATAAAGTAGCCGCTGTAAGTTTCTTATTCATTCTCTCAACCTCTTAAACAATGATATAGCTATATAATAAAACAATATAGAATGTAAGAAAACGTCAGAATTTCCACACTACCTATATAATATTACTTCATGATAAATATAGAATGAATAATGGAACAATCATTCATCTATCATAAGATGGTGCAATCTATTATGGTTAATTCAAACATTGCTAACTATTGATCTGTCGTTACTGGTTTAGCTGAAAGTACTACCGCTTCTTTACCATCTTTAGAAACAGCGCCACCATGTGTATAGCCTACTACATCAAAGCCTGCCTCAGCACACTGCTCTGCGATGCTTTCATAATTTTCATTCTTACCACGCGTACATGTAGAAAGATGTACCGTAGTAACACCTTTTTTCTTAAAAGACTCAATCTTCTTAGCTAGATCCCCACCACTATGTGTGAACCCCACCAACTCAATATCCTCATCAGCATAACGCTCAAAAGGAATCCGCTTTATTCATAAATGCTTTCAAACAACCGCCACAAGAACAGCGTTGCATTGTATCCTCATTTACGAGGACCGCAATTTT